>ERZ857750.599-NODE-599-length-47449-cov-3.774486_pt1 | contig 47449 bp, 51 predicted proteins | sample MGYA00519915_ERZ857750 | MGnify/ENA primary metagenome ERZ857750 (study PRJEB31778, sample SAMEA3449358) | human gut metagenome | biome: human gut; feature: human-associated habitat; material: faeces | place: United Kingdom | collected 2010/2012 ...
GAGAACCACCGTTGATGATGTTCATCATTGGAGTTGGAAGAACTTTAGTGTTGAATCCGCCAAGGTAGCTGTAAAGTGGAACTTCAAGGTAGTCAGCAGCTGCGCGTGCTACAGCGATAGACACACCAAGAATAGCGTTGGCACCAAGTTTACCTTTGTTTGGAGTACCGTCAAGAGCGATCATTGCGCGGTCAATACCTTGTTGATCACGTACGTCGAATCCGATGATGTGTTCAGCAATAACGTTGTTTACGTTATCAACTGCTTTTTGAGTACCAAGACCACCGTAACGAGCTTTGTCACCATCACGAAGTTCTACTGCTTCGTGTTCACCAGTTGAAGCTCCTGAAGGAACCATACCGCGACCGAATGCACCAGATTCAGTGTAAACTTCTACTTCAAGTGTTGGGTTACCGCGTGAGTCAAGGACTTCGCGTGCGTAAACATCAGTAATAATTGACATTACAATACTCTCCTTATGAGTTAAAATTTTTTACACCTATATATTACCATAATATCAAGGCTTAAGCAAATTAAAACCAGAATTTTCTAGCGATTTTCTATTTTTTAATATTTTCAATTGTTTTTGAAAATCTCAGAAAGCAACTCAACTGAAAAGGAATTCAAAATATTGTATAATACAAGTAGAAAACTAAGAGGAGATTCCTATGACTTCACTTGAAAACAAAGTGCTCCAATGCGCTAGTGGCGAAAAACGCCTAAATCCCGATGAACTTCGTCAGTATTTTGGAACCTATGCTGAACGTGTAGTCCTAGCTGTTCTATTGGAAAATGCCGAAAAGAAAACTGTAATTGACAATTTTCCGCAAATATTAAAAGACTTATTAGCGGTTTACCCTAATCTTAGTCTCAAACTTTCGCCAAAATTAGCCGACCAGACACAATTTACCTATATCAAGACCGCTCAAGCACTAAATATTTCTGCAACTATCGTTGACGAGGCCAAGGCCCATTCACCATACGGTCTTATCCTACATAGTAATCAAGCAGAGAATCTTGATAAAGTGTTATTTTCAGAGCTCTATCCTGATATCCTTGCTCCTAGTGAAACTGAACCTATCCTTGAAAAAAAGGGATTTTTTGCTAAACTATTTGGAAAATAAAAGCTGATGCAAAGTCAGCTTTTTCTTATATCACAATGTTTTACTGAGCTTGATGACATTCCCAATATTGAGTCCTGTGCGATAGAGATTCTCCTTAGCGGTAGCTAAAACTTGGTCTAACTCTAATACTTGTCCAATGATAGGGAAAGCAGCTGAGATACCTGCTACTGGAAAATCAGGCAAGTCATCCTTCAAACTACCACAGATAGCAATGACAGGAATAGCTGATGGTGTCCGCCTAGCCACCCCGACCGGTGCTTTACCAGACAAGGACTGGCTATCCATACGTCCTTCACCAACTATGACCAAATCAACTTCCTTCACACGTTGATCAAAATCAACGCAATCAAGTACAAAGTCAATCCCTGATTTAATTTCTGCGCCTGCAAAGGCTACTAAACCCGCTGCCATGCCTCCTCCGGCTCCTGAACCAGCCAGTTTTAAAACCTCAGGAGCAAAGTTTTCGTAGAATTGTGTCATGTCTTGGTCAACCTTTTTAAATTGTGAAGGAGCTAGGCCTTTTTGTCCACCAAAAATATAGGTCGCTCCATCTTGACCACACAAGGGATTATCTACGTCAGTAATCAGATGAATAGCAACACCAGACAAATCAATCTTATTTTTAGAGGATACCTTTTTAATAAGACCAAGATTAGCACCTATTGGCTCAAGCTCCTGTCCCTGAGAGTCATAAAAACGATAACCCAATCCATATGCCATACCAATACCACCATCATTGGTAGCAGACCCACCTACGCCTATGATAAAATCTCGGATGCCAGATTGAACCAAATGAACAATTAGTTCACCCACGCCTTGTGTCGTTAGAGCTAGAGGATTTCGTTTATCCTTAGGAATCTGTTCCAAGCCACAAATCGCAGCCATTTCAAAAACGGCAGTCTGGCCATTGCTGGCAAAAGAAACACCTCCATCACTTGTATAGGCATGAGGAATCTTGATACTTTTCTTCTCAAGATTTAGATTTTCAGCAAGAGCATCTAAGGTGCCCTCGCCACCATCACCTATTGGCATGAGGTCAAACTCAGTGTCGGGTAAGGCCTTTTCAAAGCCCAATTTAAGAGCTAAGGCGACCTCTTTTGCAGACAAACTTTCCTTAAACGAATCAGGTGCAATCAAAATTCGCATGATGACCTCCTTTTATTTTTCTTTTAGGTAAGGGGATAAGGCCTGAACTAACTCATCCGTCATATGTCGAGGACCTCGAACAGTTTTGATACCTAGACTCTTTAGTCTATCACTATCAAAGTAAGTATCATTAAAAGTGTATAGGGGTTTAATACGCATCAACTCCTTAATACTCTCCTCTTCACGATAACCTTGATTAGGGATATTTGCCTCTAAAACCTGACAGACGTAACGGATGGCCTTGGTAGGTGCCGTAATATAGATAGCCACCAAATCTCCCTTTTGCATACTAGCTTTCTGTGTCCAAAGAATCTCCTCATTTGCGGAAAACTCCTCCCCAATATCATAGTATTTCAAATTGACCGGGATTATCCAATAATGAGGCTCCGAAGCCTTTCTAAGATGTTTTGGGGCCACTAGGGAACGACTGTCACTAAGAAGCTCAAAAACGGTCTGGTCTGGCAAGGTCTCATCTAAAACAAGGCTAACCCAGGTCTTCTTGGACATATGGTAGCTAGGAAAAACACCATCCATTTTCAAGAGCTTATCCATTTGCTTTGGATTAACCTTCAGGTTAACCACATCATAAATTAAATCCGCCTTTTCTCCATCAAGCCCTAGTTTTTCTCCCTTAAGAGGAAAAAACAAGGCATACCATTTACCATCAACCCTAAAGGACAAATAGCTTGGTTCCTTTTCGAAAGGATGGTCTGCTTGGTCTGAAAATTCTTGAACTAAAAACTGAGCTAGGCGATTAGCTTGTGGAGATGAGAACAATTGATTTTCATAACAAGAATCAGCTAGTTGTGAGAGAAGTTCTCCATAAGCTTCTTTGACTTGACCAACGTAAGTTCCAGTGGCCTGAGGACTCCTAAAGATATCATAAGGCTCATCAAAATCGATATCAACAACCTGTCCCGTCAACTTACCTTCTAAATCAATAAGCAATCGAGCTTCAAGTTCATCAGCTATCAGTGTTTTTCTGAACTCGTAACCTTGCTCAGTAGTTGTAAAACCAAAAGGCTCTAGGCTATCCTGTTTTAGGATCTTCTGTTTAAAATAAGCATCCTCAAAAGTCATTGGTTCTCCCTTTTTCTAAAAAGAGAAGTTGAGACAAACTTATGTCCCAACTCCTTTTTTATTTTGTTGACTGACGTAAGGTAAGACCGTGATTAAGAATAACATCTTTTTCTTCGAGTTCTTCCTTATTCATGATTTTAGTCAACATACGCATGCTAACTGCCCCTAAATCATAGAGAGGATGATTAATACTAGAAAGGTTTGGACGTGTGTAGCTTGTAATTGGTGAGTCATTGCTTGTGATGATTTCGAAGTCTTCTGGAACTGATTTACCTGCAGCAAAGAGGCCATTCAAGAGACCTGCAGCTAATTCATCTTCTCCAACATAGGCAGCAGTGGCACCAGAGTTCAAAACACGTTGTGCTAAATCAAAGCCATCTTTATAGCTATATTTGGCTTCAAAGACAAGACCTTCATTGTAACGCAAATTATTCTTTTCAAGTCCAGCCTTATAACCAGCTAGACGGAGCTTGCCATTAATATCATCAATTAGTGGTCCTGATACAAAGGCAACCTTTTCATTATTCTTGGCAAGTTGCGTTACAGAATCCTCAACGGCAGCTTTATAGTCGATGTTAACGCTCGGTAATTGGTGCTCGAGGTCCACTGTTCCTGCTAGGACAATCGGAGTACGGGTACGAGAAAATTCTGCACGAATTTTTTCCGTCAAGTGGTAACCCATGAAGATGATACCATCTACTTGTTTGGCAAATAGAGAGTTAATCACGGTAACCTCGTGATCGTCATTTTCATCACTAGAAGCAAGGACAATATTGTACTTGTACATCGTTGCAATATCATCAATCCCCCTTGCTAAAGTAGCAAAATAGCTATTTGCAATATTTGGGATGACAACTCCTACAGTAGTGGTTTTCTTACTCGCCAAGCCACGCGCAACCGCATTTGGACGATAATCCAAACGATCAATGACCTCAAGCACTTTTTTTCGGGTGTTTTCTTTTACATTTTTATTTCCATTTACCACACGAGACACAGTCGCCATCGAAACGCCTGCCTCACGCGCAACGTCATAAATAGTAATTGTTTCATCAGTATTCATAAAAACACTTCCTTTCTCATTTTACGCTCACTTATTCATTCTAATTGTATCAGATTATGAAAACACTTTCAATTATTTTGACTGATTTTTTACAAAAAAATGAAAGGGATTCCTTCTTTATGGTTACGAGGAAGAAAGCCATTTCAGAAAAAGACCTCTCATTTCGTGTTTCCAAGACTATCCATCGCTTACAAAACTAGCCTAAAAAAGTCTCAATGAAAGAAAATGATTTAATGAAAAGCCAAAAAACAACTTGCATTTTCCCTATAAAAGTGACAGAATGAGTGTAAGAAATACAAAGGAGTTTTTTCTATGTCTAAACTTGATCGCATTCGTCATTTTTTGAATGAAAATAAAGCAGGGCTAGCTATTGTTTCAGATCCTGTAACTGTCAATTATCTTACTGGTTTTGATTGTGACCCACATGAACGCCAAATGTTCCTCTTCGTCTACGAAAATCGGGAGCCTGCCCTCTTTGTTCCTGCTCTTGAGGTTGCACGTGCCTCTGCTGTACTCGACTTCCCAGTCTTTGGTTATGTGGATTCTGAAAATCCATGGCAAAAAATCAAGGCTGGCCTAGCAAGTACAGACAGCCCTATTATTTATGCAGAGTTTGACAATCTCAATGTGACTAAGTTCCAAGGATTGCAAACAGTCTTTGAAGGTCGCTTTGAAAACTTGACACCATTCATTCAAAAAATGCGCGTTATCAAGTCAGCTGATGAAATTCAAAAAATGATTGTTGCCGGTGATTATGCTGATAAAGCTGTTAATATCGGTTTCGACAATATTTCTCTCGACGTTACTGAAACAGACATCATTGCTCAAATCGAATTTGGCATCAAACGCTTGGGCTATGAAATGAGCTTTGAAACTATGGTCTTGACTGGTAACAATGCAGCCAACCCACACGGCATTCCTGGAAGCAACAAAATTGAAAAAGATGCTCTTCTTCTCTTCGACTTGGGCTGTATGGTGAATGGCTATGCTTCAGATATGACGCGAACAGTCGCTGTTGGAAAACCCGATGATTTCAAAAAAGAAATCTACCACTTGACTTTAGAAGCTCAACAGGCTGCCCTAGATATGATTAAACCAGGTGTAACAGCACATGACGTAGACCGTGCTGCCCGGAGCGTCATTGAAAAAGCTGGTTATGGTGAATACTTCAACCACCGCCTCGGACACGGTATCGGAATGGATGTGCATGAGTTTCCTTCAATCATGGAAGGAAATGACTTGGTTATCGAAGAAGGTATGTGCTTCTCTGTTGAACCAGGTATCTACATTCCTGAAAAAGTTGGTGTTCGTATCGAGGACTGTGGTTATGTTACAAAAGACGGCTTTGAAGTCTTCACACACACACCAAAAGAATTGCTCTATTTTGATGTTTAATTAATCCAGAAGGGTCTTCAATTAAGTTGAGGACCTTTTCGTTTGCACTCAAATTCAAAAGCCATATAAAAAGCTGACCCATCGTGAGTCAGCTTTTCCTATTTCTCCTCATTCTCTTGTCTAAGATAGTCAAGTCCTTCTTCAATCCATTCTGGCATTGCTTCTGCCAAAGGTTTAAAGCCATAGTTCAAACGACTATCGGAAAAACGATGACGATGAGGGATTTTATTTTTTTCTTCCTCAAGGGTTCTCAAAGAAAGACTGGCCTTTTGTGTAAATTCATCAAAATCAACAACTTGAACTAAGACCTCCTGGTCTACCTTTAAGGTATTGTAGATATTGTCGATATAACCTGTCTTAATCTCTGAGATGTGAATCAAGCCTGTGGTACCATTTTCCAATGAAACAAAGGCACCGTAAGGCTTGATGCCTGTGATAACACCCCTAAGCTTGTCTCCAATTTTCATCTTAGTCTGCTACCTCAACTGTTTCAATTACAACATCCTCAAGTGGCTTATCTTGGGCGCCAACCTCAACATTGGCAATTTCATCAAGCACCTTGTAAGAGTCTTCATCCACCAATTGACCAAAGACTGTGTGACGACGGTCTAGGTGAGGTGTTCCCCCATTTTCAGCATAAGCTTCTGCGATTGGTGCTGGCCATCCACCACGTTCGAGTTCCTTTTTAGCATAAGGAATTTCAGACGTTTGAACGATGAAGAATTGGCTACCATTTGTATCTGGTCCAGCGTTAGCCATAGAAAGCGCACCACGGAGGTTATAGAGCTCTTCAGAAAATTCGTCCTGGAAGCTACCACCAAAGCTTGACTCACCACCCATACCAGTACCAGTTGGGTCACCACCTTGAATCATAAAGTCCTTGATAATTCTGTGGAAAATCACACCATCATAGTAGCCACTCTTGGCCAAATTGACAAAGTTTGTAACTGTTAATGGTGCATGATCAGGGAAGAGTTTAATAACCAAATTACCATGATTTGTTTTAATTGTTGCGACTGGACCTTCTACTGTATCCAAGTCAAGTTGTGGGAAATGAAGTTCTTTTTCTACCAATCCGAGTTCCTCCAAGGCATTGAAAATGCCATCTTCTTCTATTGTTCCTGTAACGTAATCTGCTTTTTCTTTCAATTCTGGTGTGGCATTACCCATAGCAATCTTAAGTCCAACATAGTCAAAGATTTCCATATCGTTTGGACCATCACCAAACATCATGGCATTGACTGGTTTAAGATTTTCATGCTCCAAGACATGCTCGACACCAGAGGCCTTTGAGATACCATTTGCTACGACGTCAGAGGAGTGTTCGTGCCAGGGTACCATACGGACATGGGATGCGAGTTCTTCTGGTAATTCAAGGTCACCATCATTTTCCGCAAAAGTCCACATATGGTAAACATCATTCGACAAGTGAAAGTCTGGCTCCACATCACAAAGACCATAGACCGGTTTCATAGCATTATCAATCAAATCTGAACGCTCTGAGACAACTGGCTTATCCTTACCAGCAAAACCCCAAGCAATTCCAATCTCTTTGCACCAAGCAACAAAAGCTTCTGTAACCTCACGAGCGAGGGGTTGGTTATAAATTTCTTCCCCTTTTCGATTAATCACATAAGTTCCATTGATGGTTACAAAATAATCGGGCTCTAGGTCTCGAATGTCCTCAACGACACCATAGTAGCCACGTCCTGTGGCAATCCCCGTCAAAATTCCTTTTTCTTTAAGCCCTTTGAAAACAGCCTTAATAGATTCAGGAATGTAGCCTGTCTTTTTAACACGAAGGGTGTCGTCAATGTCAAAGAAAACAATCTTAGTCTTCTTGGCCTTGTATTTTGTTTTAGCATCTACTGGCATCGCTAATCTCCTTTACAGTATCACAGCTAGAGTCAGGTATAGCTAGTATCCTAACTAAAGACCGCATGGTACTCTCATTATATCATGTCTTAAAGCCAAAAACAAAAAATCATCTAGGACTATAGTAGTCTTAGATGATAGGCGGTTTAACGGTTAACACTCTTGATAATACGTTTAATATCACGCTCTTGTTCACGACGCTTGATAGACTCACGTTTATCGTAATCGTGTTTCCCTTTGGCAATACCGAGCAATACCTTGGCAAAACCGTTTTTTAGGTAGACCTTAAGAGGAACTAGAGTCATTCCTGTACCCTTAAGATCATTTTGAAGTTTGGTGATCTGTTTCTTCTTGAGCAACAACTTTCTCGTACGGTCTGGATCTTGATTCCAAATATTTCCTTGCTCAAAAGGAGCAATATGGACATTGATTAACCAGGCCTCACCATTCTTGATTTGGGCATAGCCATCTTTTAGTTGGATGCGGGCCGCACGAACAGACTTAATCTCTGTCCCTGTCAGTACGATACCCGCTTCAATAGTATCAACGATACTATAGTCATGTCTAGCCTTTTTATTCTGAGCAACAACATTGCCTTCACCCTTTGGCATAGCAGTCCCTCCATTCTCATCCTATTTTCGTTTTTTAGCAACGTCCTTGTAAAAAGGTTTGTTCCCTTTTTTCTTACGACGACCACTCTCACGTCCCTTGTTATCATTATGAGGACGGTTTTGATTTTTACGTTTGTCTGGTTTCTTAGATGACTTACGTTTTTCGTCATAAGAGCCTTTACGACCATTACCATCTTGACGGTTACGGTTATCCCCACGTTTACCACGACGTTCGAAGTCTCCATTTTGACCGTCACGACGTGGACCTCTATTGCGGAAGGCTTTCGCTTTCTCTTCACGTTCCTGACGTGCCTTGTGATCTACTTTTTCAGTGACATCATACTCGCTTGGAAGGTATTGGAAGTCAATATCTCCGGTTTCCTTATCCGCACGTGTTAATTTGACACGGATAGGCTGACCAACTCGGAAAGTCTTACCAGTTTTCTCACCCTGAAGTGTCATGGTACGTTCATTGTAATTGTAAAATTCTGGAAGGGTGGTGATGTGAACCAAACCTTCGATGGTGTTTGGCAATTCCACAAACATACCAAATTTAACCACACTTCCGACAATACCATCGAATTCTTGGCCAACAAACTCTTCCATGTATTCCGCTTTTTTCATAGCTTCAACGACACGTTCGGCATCAATGGCACGACGTTCAAGAGTTGAAGATGATGTCGCTAACTCAGGAATAACCTCTTCAAAATGTTCACGCGTCTCTTGAGACATATTGTTAGTGTACTCACGAATCATTCGGTGAACCAAGAGATCTGGGTAACGACGGATTGGACTAGTAAAGTGGGTATAGTACTGAGCCGCAAGTCCGTAGTGTCCATGATTGTGTTCTGAATAGCGGGCTTGTTGCATTGAACGAAGCAGCATCATGTTCATGACTTCTGCTCCAGGTTTTCCCTGAACTTTGGCCATAAACTCTTGCAAGTCTAGCTGATCCATCTTATTGGCAGTTCCTTTGATTTGAACACCAAAGATAGAGGCATAATCCATGAAGCGTTGCAATTTCTCAGCTTTTGGCTCTTCGTGGATACGGTAGATAAATGGCAACTTAGCCTTAGCAAAGTGCTCTGCCACACATTCATTGGCAGCCAACATGAAGGATTCAATCATTCGCTCGGCTGTTCCACGTTCACGCACCACGATATCCACTGGCATTCCCTTCTCATTAACCAAGATACGAGCTTCAGATGTATCAAAGTTAAGGGCACCTCGACGCTCACGCATGTCTTCTAAAATCTTATGCAATTCTGCCATAGCTGATACAGAATCCATGATTGGCTTAAACTGCTCAATCTTTTCTGGATTTCCAGCCAACATCTCATTGACATCACTGTAGGTCATACGGAAGGTTGTATTAATCACAGATTGGCAAATCTTATGATTGACCACCTTGCCTTTTGGAGTAATCTCCATAATAGCTGACTGCGTCAAGCGGTCAACATTGGGATTTAGTGAACAAATACCATTTGAAAGACGCTCAGGCAACATTGGCACTACGCGGTCTGTCACATAAACAGATGTCCCACGTGCTACGGCCTCACGGTTAAGTGCAGATCCTTCAGTAACATAGTAAGACACATCAGCAATATGAACACCAAGCTCAAAGTTACCATTTGGCAAACGTTTGATATGAACCGCATCGTCCAAGTCCTTGGCATCGGCTCCGTCAATAGTAAAGGTTACTTCTTGACGAAGGTCAACACGACCAACGAGGTCTTCCTGACTCGGTGCATCTGGGACAGCTTCTGCTTCCGCCATGACATCCTCTGGGAATTCTGAAACAATATCCATTGATTCCAAGACTTCCAAGACATCAATACCAGCATCCCCCTGATGACCAATAATGTCACGAACACTTCCTACGAAATAATCATAGTGACGGTTAGGGTATTTTTCGATATCAACCTTAATAATTTCAGTACCATCTAGGGCAACTGGTTCTTTCTTGATATAAATTGGCTGCTGAATTTTTTGGTTTTTAGACTTAATGTAACCCGCATAGGGTTCTTTCTCGTCGCTAAGGATAAATTTCCCTACAACAGTCTTAAGCGAACGTTCTACAATTTCAACAACACGTGCTTCTGCTGCTGTCCCTCGTAAACGATCTGCTGGCTTCTTGATGACAACGGCAACAGTATCACCATCAATAGCATGGCCAACATCATTACGACCGATGAACATATCATCTTCACTGTCATCGACATGCAAAAAACCAAAGCCGTTCTTATTGGCACGGAAGACACCTTCAACAGTCACCTGATTAGGATTTTCTTTCTTAGGACGCAAGGATACAGAGCCATCTCGGTTAAAACGCAACTGCCCCTTACTTTCCATGGCTGATATGGCCTTGATGAGCTGAGGGAACTTTTCACCCCCAGCATGATTAAGAGCCTGGGCAATGTCGTTTACACTGGATTTCCCATGCTCCTTCAAATAATTTATAATAGTTTCTTTCATGATTTCCTTTTCTTTTATTTATTGACTATAACGCAAAAAATGAGCCAACCTCAGTCAGCTCATTACTTACTTGAGAGAATGGAAAGGACGATTGCATCTACAATCCATAGAAAAACCATGATTCCTGTAAAGCGTTGCATAAAGGCTTCAAAACCACGTGGTTTACTACGTTCAAATAGTGCTTCTGACCCACCACCATCAAAGACATTGCTACTTGGATTTTTTTGTGGTTGCATGAATACCGCAATCACAATAATAGCTGACATCACCAAGAGCAGCGTTAATAATAAGTCGTACATAGTTATTCCTCCGAAAAAGTCCTTTTTATTCTACCATAGAACCCTTTAAGATTCAACATGTAAGGTTACTTTTCTATCCTTAGGGCAGAATTTGGGTACCTGAATTTTCTCAGGATGATTCTGTTTATTTTTACTTGTGAGATAGTTGATGCTCCCACATTCACTACACTTTAAATTGATTTTAACTCTCACCTATATTCTTGACTCCTAGCGATTTTCTAAAGATGATTAAGGACCAGACAAAATTTCCAAAGACGATCATTGCAGTCACAAAGAAGACCCAGCGATAACCAAGCCCTGTCGCAACTGCTGACCCAACAAAAGGACCTAAAACCTGTCCAATATATGAAAAGCTTTGATTAAAGCTAAATATTCTTGAGATTCCTTCTTTGGGTGTCATCTTGGTCAATAAAGAATTGACACTAGGCATAAGGGCACCTACACCGAAGCCATAGGCAAAGCGTAAGATACCCAGTTGCAAGGCTGAACCAGCAAAACCACAGAGGAAATACAAGAGAAAGCTATAAAATAGCCCCATTAAAAGCAGGCGATGATTTCCAATACGGTCTCCCAGTTTTCCCAGGAAGGGGGTACTTAAGAGACTAGAGAAGCCCATAGCAGAAACTATTAACCCTGAGTAAAAAAGGATATTGTCCCTCTGACCTAAATAACGAATGTAAAGGGCCAACATAGGCGCAATCGATTGGGCGGAAATCTGGATAATCATACTGGTCACAAAAAGTCCAATCAGCATAGATTTGCTGGGAATTTTTGCAAAAACTTGAGAAAGGGTCATCATCTCTCCCTTTTCGACAGGCTGGAAATTCTCTCTCAAACCAAAAATCGTCAAGAGGCAACAGATAAATAGAATGAGTCCAACCAACAAAAAGGTCCCCCTCATACCAAACGCTTCAGACAAGGTACCACCTAACAAAGGGCCAATCAGAACACCTGCCGTTAGACCCGTAGACAAGGTCCCCAAGGCATAGCCAGAACGGTTCTGAGGAACCTGACTAGCAATTAATGCTGTGGCATTTGGGACATAGCCCGCAAATAAACCATTCAGCGTTCTTAAGAAAAGTAGCCAGAAAACATTTGGGACTAAGGCAAGACCTCCCATTGTAAAAGTCATCACCATGCTGGCCCTGATCATCATGGGCTTTCGACCATAACGGTCAGCCAAACGTCCCCAAACAGGAGAAACCAAGGCAGAGGCTAAGGCAGAGATGGCAACAGACAAGCCAGCATACCATTCGACCATATCTCCTTTAACACCAAGTTCCTCAATGTAGAGGGCCATGAAAGGCATAACAATGGAGAAACTAGCTCCAGTAAAAAAGGTTCCTATCCATGCAATTTTAAGGTTACGTTGCCAATCAGTACTTTTAAGTTCTTTTTGGCGCAAACAATCATCTTCTTTCTAAAATTCACTATCCATTATACCACAATGGCTAGTTATGAGGAGCTCGTTAAATCATTTATTGCGCTCTTCACCTTCTCCTTCAAATCATCGAGACTACCGTTATTATCAAGAACCAAGCTGGCATAAGGCTTTTTCTCAGCTAAAGACATCTGACTATCAATACGCATCTTAGCTTCCTCAACACTTAAGTGATTACGTTTCATCAAGCGTTGGCACTGAATCTCCGGTGACACTGCCACCAACCAAATTTGATCAAACCAGTCCTGATACCCATTCTCAATAAGCAAGGGAATGTCCATGAAAAAAATATCTTCTTTCTTAGCTAAATAATCCTTTTGCGCTGCTAGTTCCTCTCGAATAATCGTCCCTTGAATCTCAGCAGACCGCTGTCTCATCTCCTCATTGGAAAAAATCAGTCGTCCTAGTTTAGGACGATTCAATTCTCCATTAGAAAGGAGAATCCCCTCTCCCAACCAATCAAGCAAGGCACGGTACAGACGGCCCCCTTGGGCCTGCATGTCGTGTACAAGCTGATCAGCGTCAATGACCTTGTAACCTGCCTCTTTAATCATTTCAACTACAGTTGATTTTCCTGAAGCAATACCACCTGTTAACCCAATAATCATCGTTTCTGACAATGAGGACACAAATGTGTTCCTCTCCCTCCTAACTTGATTTTCTCAATTGTGCTTGCGCAGCGTGGACAAGGCTGTCCCGTCTTTCCGTAAACCTGCAAATAGTTCTGCATGGTCCCATCCTCACCAAGGACATTACGATAAGTCCTTATAGTTGAGCCACCTTTTTCAATTCCTAGCTGTAAAATAACAATCGTTTGATCATGGACTCGCTTCATGGCTGCCTTGCTGAGTTTCTTTGCTGGCGTCTCAGGATGAACCTTGGCTGCCCAAAGCACCTCATCAACATAGATATTGCCTAGACCAGCCACCAATTTCTGCTCCAAAAGGAGACTTTTAATGGGCTTTGCAGAGGTCATCAAGGCTCTCTCAAACGGGGCGTATTTAAAAGCCTTCTTAGTAGGCTCAGGACCAAGCTTTTTCTTTGTAAAATAAGCCTCCTCTTGATTTTTAGCCAATAAATCAAAGGTCCCAAACTTGCGGACGTCCTGATAAACAAGAGTCGAGCCATCATCTAAGATAAAGAAAAGATGGAAATGCTTATTAGCAGGGACCTGATCCGTAAACAAGAGGTATTTCCCTTCCATGCGCAAGTGGGAAATCATAATCAACTGTCCAAAATCAAAAATCAAGTACTTGCCTCTACGTCGCATGGCTTGAATAGTTTGGCCAGGTAAGTCATTCAAAAAACTATCGTAGGAGGTCTTAATCATTTTCGGGACCTTAACTTCAACAGACGAAATGGTCCGACTTACTACCAATCTTTCTAACCCTCGTCTAACAGTTTCTACCTCAGGTAACTCAGGCATTTGCTCCTCCTTCTAACAAGAAAGCCGAGCAAATGCCCAGCTTTTTAATATTCTTTTTCGTTGTATCCGAAATCGGCAAGATCTAATTTCTTATCACGCCAATTTTTCTTAACCTTAACCCAGGTTTCAAGGAAGACCTTGTCCCCTAGCATAACTTCAATATCTTTACGGGCAAGGGTACCAATTTTCTTGAGCATGGAACCTTGTTTACCAATGACAATGCCTTTTTGGCTGTCACGCTCAACCATGATCGTCGCACGAATATGAATCTTATCCGTGTCTTCATCACGCTTCATCTCATCAATGACAACAGCAACAGAGTGTGGAATTTCTTCACGTGTCAACTGAAGGACTTTTTCACGAATCATCTCCGATACCAAGAAACGCTCTGGGTGGTCGGTGATTTGGTCCGCTGGGAAATATTGGAACCCTTCCTCAAGGTTATCACTCAAGACATCCACAAGATGAGAAACATTGTTTCCTTGGAGGGCAGATATCGGAATAATCTCCTTGAAATCCATTTGTGTACGGAAATCCTCAATCTGCTCTAGGAGCTGATCTGGATGAACCTTGTCAATCTTATTGATTACCAAGATAACTGGAACCTTAGCTTGTTTAAGACGTTCGATAATCATATTATCACCCTTACCACGAGGCTCATCAGCTGGTACCATAAAGAGGACGGTATCCACTTCACGAAGGGTTGAATAAGCAGATTCCACCATGAAATCTCCAAGAGCCGTCTTAGGCTTGTGAATCCCTGGTGTATCGATAAAGACAATCTGTTCCTTATCAGTTGTGTAAATCCCCATAATTTTGTTACGGGTTGTTTGAGCCTTATCACTCATGATAGCAATTTTTTGCCCCATAACATGGTTCAAAAACGTTGATTTTCCTACATTAGGACGGCCAATAATAGCCACAAATCCTGATTTAAATGTCATATAACTTCTTTCCTATTTCCTTTTAATTGAAAATTAAGTGCCAAATTTTAGGTATAAAAACAATCATACCTGTAATGAGTGCATAACAAGAAACCACTAAAACAGCTCCTGCAGCCATATCCTTGGCATTTTTGGCTAGCATCGAAAAGTGATAATTACTGGCCAAATCGACAACATTTTCAATGGCAGAATTAACGATCTCTAGGGCAATTACGAGAAAAACTGCCATCAAAAGAAAGAGCCATTCTGTCGCAGACACACGAAAAATCAAGCCAGCCAATACCACCAAGATAGCTGAAACCAAGTGCTTGCGCATGTTGCGTTCTTCTTTAAAAGCTGTGATAATTCCTGTTAGAGCAAACTCAAAACTAGCTGTAAATTCTCTGTTTTTCCACTTTTTTTGTGGGTTATTGTCGCGTAAGTCCATAAGCAGTCAAAATTTCTTCCTGTAATCCAAACATTTCCGCTTCTTCTTCTGGGGTGTAATGGTCGTAGCCATTGATGTGAAGAAAACCGTGAACAGCCAAGAAGCCCATCTCACGCTCGAAACTATGACCATAATCCTCAGCTTGCTCGTGAGCCTTATCAACAGAAATAAAGAGTTCACCGATATAACTATCAAACTCTCCCATCATTTCAGCTAATTCAGGATTTTCAGCCAACTCTTCCTCATCAAAGCTAATGTCTAATTCAGGCTTATACTCCAAACTAATGACATCCGTTGGACGGTCCGTATCACGATATTCCAGGTTTAGCTCGTGGCTACGTTCGTTGGTTACAAATGTAACCGCCATTTCCTTGTCTTCCTTGCCAAGTCTTTGTGCTGCAAAATCTAGCAACTCCAAGGTTTGTTCTTTTAATTTCTCAGAGACTTGTCCAGTCTCATCAATCATTTCAATATACATAAGATACTTTAGGAACGGCTATGATCACTTCAAGCATAGAACCGCTCGCTTCCTTTCACTAACTCATTAGCTTTTTTATACAAATACTCAAATACATAGAATACTAACTTTGAGTATTTTTAGTTTAATATTAATCACCTCATTATACCATAAGGACACAGAAAAAGCAGACTTAAGCCTAATTGTCTGCTTTTTGTATGGCCTCTCCGTGAATCGCTTACTTATCCAAACTATCCTTCAGACGTTGAATATGAATGATTAAATAGACCTGTTCGTCCAAACTCAATTCAAAAGTGTAACCTGTCTTAATATAGTTAGCAATCTTTTGGGTACAGATAAAGGATTCTGGATAATTTACCCTAACCTGCTCGTAAAGAAAAGCATCATTTTTACCACCACTAACCCCACTCACAATCCGTTGCGCTAGATAGCGAAGATGTGTAATAAATCGGTTATAAGAGAAACTATCCTCCTCCAAATCACAACCAAAATGAAGACGGACAATGTCACTAATTCCAACTACAATTTGAGTCATCTGTCGGTCTTTTTCATGGAGACCCGCATCCTTTTGTGCATTGACAAAATGTAAAGCGACAGAGGCAGCCTCATCATCTGCCAATTTAACTTCTAAATCCTTGGCAATCAAACGAAGAGCTTGTTTTCCAATCTCATACTCCCGAGGGTAAAATTTTCGAACCTCCCAAGCCAAGGGATTCTGCAGAGGAATACCACTGTTATTGACTAGAATAAGCAAACCCCTTGAAAATAAAGGGATTGTGACTGCTAATTCATATTCTAATTTTAATTTGCTTACCTTTTTGCTTACTTTTAGATAGATTTTAGTGCTTGCTCATAAAATGACGTCGCTTTTTTGGCGTTCTCTTTTGATAAGTGACTGTATGTGTCCATAGTCATTGAGAGAGTGGAATGGCCTAGACGATGCTGCAGCTCTTTATAAGGTATACCCGAATTAAGAAGCAAACTGGCATGAGTATGTCGGAAGCCGTGGAAACCTATATTATTTACCCCTGCTTTTTTAAAATGTGACTTAAGTCGTCCCGATACTGCTTTATAACTTGGATAGGCTTTGATGAAATCGGAAAATACCATTGTTTCAGTCCTACCTAGTTTCCAAGCCTCTTGAGTTTGCTTGCGTTGGTATCTTTTCAGCGTGGTTGTGGTTTGCTGATCTATGTCGATATCTCGGTAACCTGCTTTTGATTTTGGACTGTTTAACTCCATTTCACAGTTTAAAGTCTTTGTTATATGGACAACCGAATTATCAAGGTCAATATCAGACCATGAGAGAGCTAAAGCCTCGTTAATACGGCAACCAGTGGCAAGTAAGAACTTATATAGCGTGATATCATAATAAGTTTTATATTTAGAGTTGTCTAAACTATCAAGGTAGGTAAGAAATTGTTTTAGCTCGTCATTATTGAAATGCTTAACTTTGGCTTTCTTATCCTTTTGAGTGTTTCGAGGTAAAACAACATTATTGGCTGGGTTAGTGGGAATAACTTGTAAAATCACTCCATACTGTAATATACGTTTATTAAGGGTGTGAATTTTGCCGTAATGAAGATAAGCGCCAACTTCACCAGTATTTGTACTGTTTGCCAGCTTATTCATAGTGGACTGAATGAGTGGGGTTGTCAGCTTATCTAATTTAAATCCACCAAACAACGGTAAAACATGGGTGTTTAAGAGCCCTTTTTGTGTCTTTCTTGTGTTAGCTTTAACTGTATTTTTGTAGCTATCCCACCATGAAATAGCTAATTCTTCGTATGTTTCTATCGTTACTTCTTTATAGCGTGTTGATCCATTAGCTTTAAAATCAAATTGAGCTTGCTGGGCTTTGGTTTTGAGTTCTTTTTTTGTCCTGGCAGTGACTTTAGTTGCTACTTTCTTGCCAGTGACTGCATCAACGCCAAGATATACATTAGCACGATAGACGGTTGACCCGTCTTTTTTCCTTATCTCGTTAATCTTCATAATGATAAACCTTTCTAAACATCAGCAGGCAAGCCGTAATAAAGTTTTTAGAGTGGTTTATATGTTTAAGAGATAGTGTTATATCAGTTAAAACTTAATCGAACAAAGAATGAAGTTCGAGTGAAGCTTGAGAAAGATAACCCAAATTAGTCTCGTTTTAGTTTTTGGATACGCAAACGTTTATCGAACATCATATCAATAAGCGCTAAAATCTCATGGTCTAGTCGGTATAGAGCTTCTTTTTCTTCATCAGAATATTCCTCTTTGCTTTCAATTTGAACAAATACTTTATCCAAGTTATAAAGAAACTCCGCTAGTCCCTCATTTTGGGTAATGCTATCTATTTGCGATGAAATATCATTTGTTTTGGCGAAATCGGAAAGATCTTGAATTTCTTTGATAATAGCTTTTTTTGTTTCAGCTAATTGTTTTTCTTGTTCTTCATCGATGTACCCAAGCAAATAACCAACACTAACACCGAAGAAGTCTGCTAATTGTTGGGCTTTTTCGAGTTTGATTTGGCTTTCACTATTTTCAAGGCGTTGTATTGTACGTTTAGGAATGTTCACTGCCTCAGCTAATTCTTGTTGAGTCATTCCCCCGTTTTTACTTTTTCTTAGCTCTTTTATTCTATTCATAACTTACCTTTCATAAAAACAGTTTAACATAAAACGTCAAAAAATGGAGTTTTTTGTTTATTTTTAATATTTTTCAGTTGACATACGACAAAAAGTGGAATATTATATAATTACAAAAACGCCAATTTATGGCGCGGGAGGTGAGAATAATTGTTAATTACGAGCAACCAAGCAAAAGCGATTCGGAGAAAGCAAGCGGATGAAAATTTAACATCGAAGCAAGCAAGCGAAAATATTGGGATATCTCAGTTTACATATCGAAAAATTCGAAAAGGTGCAGAGGTACGCCCTACGGTTTATCAAAAAGTCATGGAATGGCTAGCAGAAGATTATTAAGAGCAGCAAAAAAAGCCTATGTGAGCTACCAACTACCAAGGCTTTAACAACAATAACTAAAAAGAAATTACAGCAGGCAAGCCGTAATAAGGTTTTTAGTATCTGTATTTTGATACCTCAATTATATCATAGATTGCTGGTATCGTGTACCCCTACTTAGAGGCCACCTCTTAAAAATGGATAAAGCGAACTTCCAAATTCTGCGACGTCGCAGAATTTAGGTCTACTTAGAGGCCACCTCTTAAAAATGGATAAGCATCACAGAAAATAAACAAGCTAGATAACCAGCAAAAAAATGAATTGAGGTAATAACATGACAAAGAAAAAAGAAAATACATTAACGGTTAAACAGTCTAACAATCTAGGTCATAAATTGACGGACGTCAGAACTGGTTTACAAGCGCTACGCCACCACTCTAATTCTCTTATGTTAGCTAAACACGCTGGGGCAGATAATGGGTTACTACGCCTTGAAACAGATAATTTTCTGGAAACTGTTTTTGAAGTTGTAGAAATTTACTCTAAGGAACTAGACAGAATTGCCTTTTATCTGTTCGAGTGTGACAATCCAGAGGAGTTGCGAGCATACGAGGCAGAGGAAAGAGGGGAGTAAGCAATGGCCACAGAATTAAATTTATCTGCTACCCAGTTTATTATCCTGGTCATCGTTTTAACGCTAGCTCTTGCTGCTTTATGGCTCAAGAAAAGCTATATTCAGCTTGATATAGAGCCTAAAACTGATACCGCGACAGATAACACTACGCACAAAGAATGTACTCACTACGGGGCTTATATTCAAGCTCAAGGCAATTATTACAACTAAGGAGAATAACCATGAAATTCAAATTATTCGGCGACAATGCTAAATCATTCACTTTTAAACATGACTTTGAAACTATGGATCATGCTAATGTATCATCTACTGCTATCCTTGGTTATATGGTCGGAACGTATGAACAACAGCCAACAGAGATCACAATCGGCGGGAACGAGGTTAACAACACCTATACAATGGTTGTTAAGTATGTGGAAGATGAAGACCTTACAAAGGTGTTTAACCGTATTTGTAAGAGCTTTGAGAGCTATTCTAAGGGTTATGATGAGGAAGCCTAAACGTGTATCAAGACAGATAGAAAGGGGCAATTTATTGACCAAATTGAAATTAAATAATTATGAACTAGCGGTTTTAACAACTCTAAAGAAAGGCCGTCCTAATGCTACTACTGGTGGAGAGATTGCCACTATTACTAATATCCCCCCTAGAGAGGTGTACCAAGCTATTCATAACCTATCCACCACGCATAAAGTTCCTATCGTTGGTGAAAGGAGCGGTATGCGTAGAGGTTATTTCATTGCTGAGACTAAAGAGGAACTATTAAACGGTCTTAAACCTCTTGAAAGTCAAGTCAGACGAGAATTAAAACGGCTTACCTCTTTAGTAGCTATTGAAGACTTGACCGAATATGAAACATTGCTAGAAAGGGGATAATATGCACGTTTTAAGCGATGAATACCAGTACGAACTAGCTCAAGGCGTTGTCAGTATCGTAGAAAACGCCATTAAAGCCCGTTCTAAGTATGATAATAAACAGTTAGGGCTAATGACTGCCCAGCAAGCTATGGATGAACTAGGGCTTAAATATAACACTCTAAGACGCTGGGAAGAGGCAGGGCTTAAACGCTATCAGCCACCAGTGGAAGACACTCGAAAGGTATATTATCGTGTCAGTGATATTCTAGCTTTTCTAGGAGTGTATAACTAGAAAGAGGTGATTTAATGCCTATTTATGAAAGTGTAGGCTTTGGGAATGACTTGCATTTATTCGATAAACAAGCACCCTTTGACTTTATCGCAACTTTTAGACCTAGGAAAGTGCCACAAGGTACAAATATAGACGATTTTAAGCGCAATTCAGCCCCCTACTGTATTGCTGGTTGGGTGAAACGAGACGAGAACGGCAACTACAAACGCAATAATGCTAGCTTGGTATACCGTAATTTGATTTTTTTGGACTATGACGAGCTAGAGGCTAACATAGACTTTCCTAGCGTTGTCGAGAACGCCTTACATGGCTATTCTTATATCATTTACCCAACTATTAAGCACACCAAAGACAAGCCACGTTATAGGCTTGTGGTGAAACCTAGCGATGTAATGAATGAGCAGACCTATAGGCAGACTGTCCAAGAGATAGCAAGTAAAATCGGGCTACCATTCGACAGTACAAGCCTAACATGGTCGCAGTTACAAGGCTTACCAGTAACCACTGGAGACCCTGCTGACTATGAAAAGATAGTAAATAGAGGGCGTGATTATCCCGTAGCAAATACAGTTATGGCTAATCAGAAACCACACTATCACACACCACGCCCAAGCGGTAATAAAACAATTACCATGCGCGTGCTTGATACCCTATTACATGGCTTTGGTGACGAGGGCGGGCGTAATGTTGCGGTAACTAGGTTTGTAGGTCTATTGCTTTCAAAGTGGGTTGATGCTGACGTAGCCACTGCCTATGAGCTAACAACCATAGCTAATAGCGTTACAGATAACCCTTTACCAGCGCAAGAACTGGAACGGACTTTTGAAAGTATTGTTAAGTCAGAAATTAGAAAGAGAGGTGTCAATGGAAATTAATATTGAGGAATTGCAAGAACAACTTAACGAAAGCAAGGCTATTGAGCCACCTAAGTCTATGAAAGAGTTACTAGACCGTATTTATCAAGCTGGCGAGCTATGGCGCTCAGAAAATGAATACTTAGTTAACGAGGGAAAAAAGAATGAGAAAACAGTCATCCCACTTCCTAGTATCTTTACCGTAGCTAACGAATTGAGTAAACTTGTGACCTTTACTTTTATAACAAAAGGGAACACTTCAGATAATAGTTTACTCTATATCTATGATCTTGATAACGGCATTTATACATCAAGTAGGGACATATTCAACGGTTTCTGTAAAGCTTTCGACTCACGAATTAAGCCAAAGGACTGGGGACAAATCCAGACAATGGTGCGAACCATGACTGATATTAAAAAGCCTTTAGAAAACGCCTATCTTATCCCAGTCCAGAATGGCATCGTAGACTTAAAAAGCAAGCAGTTACTTCCGTTTAGTCCCAGCTATATCATTACAAGTAAGATAAAAACTGCCTACGCCCCCCCTATTTCTACCCCTAAGGATAGAGAGGGCAAGACGTTTGATGATTGGTTAAGTTCTATCGCTTGTGGTGATAGTGAGTTGATAACCCTCTTTTGGCAAATTATCCTAGAGGCTATCAACCCAAACTATACTCGTAACAAGTTCGCTATTTTATATGGTGACGGTAACAATGGTAAAGGAACATTTCAGCGCTTGCTTATCAATCTAATCGGTGAAAGTAACGTGTCCGCTTTAAAGCCTGCACAATTTAGTGACAAACACAACTTAGAAACGCTTGTGGGTAAAGTGTGTAACATTGGAGATGAAGCACCTAATGAATACTTGAAAAATCCGTCTGACCTAATGAGTATTACCAGCGGTGACACCGTACTGGTTAACCCAAAAGGAAAGACAGCTTTTGAGGCAACCTTTAAGCTGTTTAACATCTTTTCGGGGAACTATATCCCTAATGGTGGTAACAAAACTAACGGTTGGTATCGTCGCATTATGATTGTCCCTTTTAATGCAGACTTTAACGGTCAAACCGAGAAGCCTTGGATTAAGAACGAGTTCCTAGCAGATAAAGACGTTTTAGAATACGTTTTATATAAAGCCGTCAACCAAGAGCCATTCACTCATTTTATTGAGCCTAAGGCGGTCAAAGACTTATTAGAGCAGTATCAAGAAGATAATGATTATTTACTTGATTTTCTAAAAAGTGAATACATCCCTAACGGCTGGCATGAATTAGAAATTGTACCAGTCTTTCTAGCCACGAAACGCCTAAGAGAGTATGCCGAAGATATGGGAATACAAAAGCCGAATTTATACGGTGCAGGGAAAGAAATCGCTAGAAACCTACGAAACTTAACACCACACAGCTATTTTGTTAAAAGGGCAAGGGCGAAAGCGGGTGATATCAAAACTTTAGACCCTAATGGATTTGATGCAAAAAAACTAAATAAAGCACAACACTCAATCGTAAAAGAGGAATAATGTTACCTTGTTCCCTTGTTGTTACATAGTTTTCACAACAATGTAACACCCTTAAACCCTTGATGCATAAGGGGTTAGACCTATTCTGTTACTTTGTTACCTTCTTTATAAGGTTTATAATATAGATAGATATATGATGATAGTTATATATATAAGAGAATAGAAAAAAGAAGGTAACAAGGGAACAACACCCCTCAAACCCTTGCTACTACTGGTCTCGTATATGTTACCAACAATGTAACAAAAGGGAACAACAAGGGAACAAATCGCAAAAGTTTACATAATTTATCTTAAAACAAGAAAGGGATTTTAAAAAATGGAAAATATCGAAGAATTACTATCAAAAGGTTATGTATTTTACCAAAAAAATGGTAAAATAGAAATTGAACAACCGCCAAGATTTGGTTATGTTACCTTGCATTACCAAGACGGCAAGTTTACCTTTCTAGAGAAGTTAGAGACTAAACGATAAGTCTATCGGAAAAACCGAGGACACTTTGAAGCTAGTATGCTTTTTGGTGCCCTTGGTTTTTTTCGTTCTCTAGAAGAAAATACGAAAGGAATTTTATAACATGACATTGGAGACGATTAAACAAGGGCTTGAGAAAGCCTCCGACATTTACAACGCCATTGACGAGGCCTATCAGTTTGTACTCGATAAGAAAAAGGACATCGAGACATTGACGGCTGAGAATGACGAGCATCCAGACTTTAAAAAGGGTATGCAGCTCAAGGAAGCTAAAACAGATTTGTTACTAGCTGAAAGCTACCTTGTCACCACTGCACGTAACAAGCAGATTGAAATTAAGCGTAGCCTACCAACTAACGAGGTCAGCTACTACTTACACAACTCTATCCAAACTGACACCGAGTTAAACAAGCGTAAGGAAGCTATCCAGTCGCTTATTGCACAGCTCAAAGACGAAATCAAGAGCTACAATGAAATCGAGGATGAACGAAAAGCCCACTACATCGATGAAGTGCGACAAACTGGCTTTAGTGAGTTTGTTAAGAAAGTAAATACTAACCCTTACTGGGGTATGGGCTTATCAGACCCAACAGACTATTTCATGGCAGAGGCTGGAAACAAACTCTACTGCCCACACCAACTAGACGAAATCATTAAATAAGGAGCGACAACATGAACCAAGATAAAACCAAAGAAATGCTTGAGCTTGAAAACAAACACTTAAAATCACAAATTGAAATCTATCAAGACTTTGTGGACTCTATCGAAGAAGAAAGCAAAGCGCAAGCACGACACAAAGAAGATAAGTTTGCTGCAGCTCGTATCGTTAAATAACTTTATAGATCACAGTAAACACTGAAAGCGCCTAGTTTAATCTAAGCGCTTTTTACTGAGATAAACTGGAGGATAGATCATGGAACTAATGGAAATCAACGAGAAAGAGACAATCAAGAACGCTAAAAAGAAGTTGCGTGAATACCCACGTTGGCGAGAGGTTGCGCGTGATAGTGCTGAGCAGCGTATAACTGCTAATTACACCTTTGAGCCACGTTCTAAGAGCAATCATCACAGCAATATCGTTGAAATGCTAGCAGTGAGAAGAATAGATGCCATGAATGAGCTGGAAGCTATTGAGGAAGCACACAGAAATATCATTGATGAACGTTATAGAGTTATTATCTATCGTCGCTTTTTACAATCCCCACCAGCACCAAACTGGGTTATTGGTCAAGAATTAGGCTATGCAAGGACAAAATTTCAAGAGCTGGTTAACCTTGCTTGTCTAGCTTTTGCTGAAAGTTATCGAAATGGTGAACTGGTTAAGCTACTTGAATAGTTGGGTTTTCCCCTATATAGGGAGGTGGAAAGGTGATAGAAATTAAATTAAAGGCGTTTATAGACGTTCTCAAAGCTAATAATCTCACTAAGTCTAAGCTATTACACGGCCAAACTAGGGTAATTCTAGACCTAGATAGCTTATTCATGGTTTATGACGGTCAAGAAATCGACGTTAAACGGCAATCAATGAACTATGGAGGCTATCGCTATTATTTGCATTGTCCTAGTTGTGGAGAGCCCAGAACGTCGCTCTATTGGCGTAACGATAAGGCTATATCGTGCCGTATTTGCCTTGGTTTGCACGCTAGGACGTTAAACCGAAGTAAGACCGACTGTGTTTATTACTGGGAGCAGGCGGTTAAGGAAGCTCAAAAGATAGTGCCTAGATACGAGGCAAAGGACTACTTAACACCCGATTTTCCCGATAAACCCAAAAGGATGCACTGGAAAACCTATTACAAGCATAGAGCTAAGTATTATCAATACTGGCGCAAAGGTGAGGACTTATGGTTAAGTGGAGTAAGTCGCTTGATATGATCTTGATTTTTCGTAACGTTTCGAAATTTGTGTACGTCCTCAATTTTTTAGTTACTCTTTGTCATAGATTGCAAAACGTTCTTATACCCCTCTAGAACGTCCGTACATCAATTTTAAGCAATCTCTAGTATGTTTACCTTGAAATGGATATAAGGTGGTTTAAAAGACGAATTAGAGGGGTATTTGGCTATTTGGTACTTTATCCGATTATTCTTGAAATAAAAATATCTTTTTTTGTGTTTTTTCAACCTTTTACGAATAGAATATAAAAGGAGGTAACAAAAATGCTAACTTATGATGAATTTAAAGAGGCCATGGACAAGGGTTTTATTAAAGGTGATACTGTCCAGATTGTCCGAAAGAATGGTAAGATCCATGACTACGTTTTAGACGGCGAACGAGTTGAGCCACACGAAACATTGAGTTTAGAAAAGGTATCGGATATAATAAAAGAACTAGGCGGAGACAACTAAAAAAGCACCGTACTGGTGCTAATCTCTTGCCTGCTAAACTCGTAAAGTGACTGATGCCTCAATATGTTGCAACGTTGCAACATTTAGGGGCGATTTCTCTTGATTACTAAACTTAATAAATTGATTGATACCCTAACGGGTATTTTTTTGCTTTCCTTTTTGCTAACTTTCGAGGTAAGCAAACGGCAACTTATGGGGTGTGAATTGATAAAATAGCTCACAAAATCGCTTTTCTATCACTCTAATAAAACCTATCGAAAAGGTTTAGGGATTCTGCAGAGAAATACCTTCTCCACTTCTTTCAATGGCGTAATGTAGGTGGTCAGCTAGGGCGATGAAAAAAGAGGGGTCAAACTTGGTTTGTAAGACAGCTTCAGCAAAAGTAAGGATATTCAAAAAGACCTGCATTTCACCTTCAGGCAAATTGACATAAACACGAGACCATTCATCTACTGCCTCTGTATTTTCCAAAACAAAAGTCTTTTCAATCTTTTCCTTATCAATAAAGTCTCCGACCTTCTTTTGAAAGCCCAGTCCCTTGCCCATGACAATGTATTCCACATTATTATCCAAAGCCTGAACAACATTGTTGTTTAAAATCTTTTCAATCTGCATCATGATCCCTCGTCATTAAAGCGTTTACTTTATTTTACCAAATTTTTAATGAGAAACCTACTTACTGCAAACAAAAAGCGCTGGACCTACCAACACTTTTCCTAAAGTTCTGTTCGATTTTCGATAGCTCTTAGCAAGGTCACTTCATCAGCATACTCGATGTCAGAACCAACAGCCAAACCACGCGCTAAACGAGTCACCTTGATTCCCGCAGGTTTGAGGACACGTGAAATATACATAGATGTTGCCTCACCATCTGCTGTTGCATTAGTAGCAATGATAACTTCGTCAACCTCGCTATCCATAAGACGAGTAATCAAACTTTTCAAGTTAATATCATCTGGTCCAACACCATTCATAGGGGAAATAAGCCCTTGAAGCACATGGTAGAGACCACGGTATTCCTGAATCTTTTCCATAGCTGAAACATCTTTGGAGTCTTCAACAACCAAAATCTTAGTACGATCTCTCGTTTCATCTGTACAAATGTTACAGGGATCATCATCTGTCAAACGACCACAGACCGAACAATAAGTCAATTCACGTTTGGCTGCCAAGAGGTTTTTTGCGAAATCATTGACATCTTCATCAGACATGCTAATGGTATAAAAAGCTAGGCGTGTCGCTGTTTTAGCCCCAATTCCAGGGAGTTTTGAAAAACTATCAATCAGCTTCGCAATTGGAGTAGGATAAAGCATGAAGGTCTCCTGTTCTTTATATGATTTTATTCATCTCTTATCTTGTGTCACTGTCATGGATATGTCTTTACCCAAGAACAAATACTCAAACACTATATCACAGAAAAATCCCTCGTGCAAGGCACAAGAGATTTTCATATTTAGTGAGTATTTTGATAAAGTTCCATGATAGCTTTGACCGCATTTTGATGAGCCTTACTCTTCCAGTCTAGAGCATGTGGATACATAATCCCAACTGCCAACTTAGTACCATCTTTGGCAGTCGCATAGGCCACGGCATTAAGGTTAACCGTTGTTACAGAGTTACCGGAAGCATCCGTTGCATAAGTTTCGGCTGTCCCTGTTTTACCACTAATTGGAATGATAGAACTTGCCATCGCTTTACCAGTCGCAAGGCTAGAACCGGAATTAACGACATCATTAAAGCCTTGTTGGATAATCCCCATCTGCTCAGAATCAAGAGGTAAGGTATTTAATACACGTGTATCTACCGTTGAAGCTAGAGTTCCTAAGCTACCATTAGTACCAGCATCATAGATACCTCCCACAATATGAGGTGCTACACGTTTACCACCATTGGCAATTGAAGCAACATATTGAGCCAATTGAATAGTTGTATAAGAGTCGTACTGACCAAAGGCTTCTGTCAAGACGTTGGCTACATTGTAATTCTTAGAAATATACCCTTCTGATTCTCCAGGCAAATCAAGTCCTGTAGATACCCCCATACCAAAATCAGCGTAGGTATCACGAAGTGTCGTCATCGCCTTATCCATATTGTCAGTCGACAAGGCCATACCTGGAACATATTGTTGGCCAAGTAGTTTGATTGCAATCTGCACCATATAGGTATTTGATGAATATTCTAGAGCCTGTGTCGCGGTAATAGGACGGCTACCTTGATCTGTAAACCAAGACGTAATCGAGGCTGAACCAGCAATGTTGATTGGTTGGTCAGTCAAGACCTGATTTCCATAGATGGCACCTGAACGCCAACCAGCAGTTAGGGTTGCTCCCTTAACAACAGATCCTGGAATAAAGACATCAGTGATTGTTCCTAAGGCATTTGCTTTAAAATCTTGTGCTCCTTGTTCATGTTTTTGCCCCGCCATGGCAAGTACAGCACCAGTGTCAGCATTCATAACAACGGCATACATTCCTTCAGAATAGGTAGCTTTGTTCTCTGAAATCTCTGAAGAAAGCTGTTGACCTAGGATATCTTCAACTCCCTTTTGGAAGTCAAGGTCGATGGTCAACTGCAAATTGTTACCCTTACTTCCCTTTTGAGTGATTTTATCACTAGCAACTTCGCCTTCCTTGTCTACTGTAATCTCACGAACAGTATGTTTCCCTTGTAGCTTCTCCTCGTATTCTTTTTCTAGATAAGAAGTTCCTACACGGTCATTAAGGGCATAACCTTTTTTGAGGTATTCCTTGGCATCTTCTTGTGGCAAACCTGCTTCTGAACTTGAGACTTTCCCGATGAGAGGAGATAAGGCTGAATCAACCGTATGACGCTCCCAATCCTTAGCAACCGTAATACCATTAAGTTCCTTCTGTTTAGCTGCTACAATCGCAATTTGTTCAGGCGTCAAGTCTCCTGTTTTCAATGTGACTGTTGAGAAATTAGAAACAGCATTCATCTGTGAGTAAATGTAGACAATCTTAAGCTCATCCTCAGTGTAATCCACTGCTTCATCAGGAACGGCATCAACAGCATTGTTGTAAATAGTAGCTTCAGCTAATTTATTACCAAACTTATCTGTTTTCTTGTCCTTTGGAAGATCATTAACCACACGTTTGTAGGTGGCAGAATCCGCTAGATAGAAATCGCGTTTCTGGCGTGCTGTTACCTTCGTCTCCGTTAGTGTTACCATGGTCGCTAACTTTTCAGCGACCTTCTTCATCGTATCTGATGACACCAAATTGCTACGTGTAAAGGTGATAACGTCCTTACTCTGGTTGGTCGTAAGAGCGACCCCCTTAGCATCAAAGATTTGCCCACGTTCACTTGCAATCCTAACCGTATACTTAGAATTATCCTCTAATTTCTTAGTATAAAACGATTTGTTATAAACCTGCATATAGGTCAAACGTGCAAAAAGTAACAAAAAAAGGACAAAGACTACACCAAAAAGCAAGTAAACACGACGCGAGATGTTTACTGGCTTTCTAGGTTTATTCGCTCGTTTTTCTTTTTGTTTTTGGCGCCGTTTTTCCCATTTTTGACTGAGTTTTTTCGAAAATGATGTCACTTTTTTTCCTCTATGTTCTCATAAAAATTCTCTTTTATTTTATCACAAATAAGCTTCAGCAATCTTAAAAAAAAGTCGAAATCTAAAAAAACTTGCCTCAATATAAGACACGTTTTTTAGATTATATTGACAACTTTTTCATCCAGCTAGGAATGGCTTTACTGATATGTGTCGGCAAAACCACATAGGCATTTTTAGCCAGATCATCAGCAATAGCTGAGTGAAGCCAGGTAGCTACTGTGACAGTCTTATAGCAATCAATTGAAGCGAATTGGGCCAGAAAACCAGTAATCATACCAGCCAAGGTATCTCCCATTCCTCCTGTGGCTTGATAAGGCCCACCAACTTCTAAATGAGCTACTTTTTCACCCTGATAGACAGCCGTCTTGTGACTCTTGGCAACCAGGATTGTCCCAGCTCGGAACTCTCCCAAGGCTTTTTGAGTGTTGGAAACTGTCTGCTCTGGAATCCTTAAACCAGACAAGCGTTCCCATTCTTTTTGATGTGGGGTGAGAGTAAGGTGACAATCTGGTAGGTCCTTCTTATTCTTTTTAGCCAAGAGATTGAGAGCTGAACCATCAACAACCAAATTTTGATCTGCCCTAATATTTGCCAGCACCAAGTCCATAGCCTGACTAGCTGCACCATCTTCACCTAGGCCAGAACCGATTAATACCACATCAGCTGCCCTAAGATTCTCAAGAAATCTTTCAGTCTCTCTTAGGTCAAAAGCCATGGCTTCAGGGAGATGAGCATGAAGGGCTGTGATATTGTCACGATCTGTAGCAACTGTAACCAAACCTGAACCACTGTTGACACAGGCAATAGCAGCCATAATGATGGCACCACCATAAGGATAAAGTCCACCAACCAAAAGCACTCGACCATAAGAGCCCTTGTGAGACTCTCTCAATCTAGGTCTTATCACTTGCCTAACTAAATCGTCATCAACTTTCATAAACTATCCTTTCGCACTACGAAGAGCAGCTTGATAGGTCTGTTCCATCAGCATGGTAATAGTCATAGGGCCTACACCACCTGGAACAGGCGTGATCATGCCAACCTTATCTTTCACTTGATCAAAATCAACGTCACCACAAAGTTTGCCTTCTTCATCACGGTTGATTCCCACATCAATGACAACAGCACCCTCTTTGACATATTCTTCTGTTACAAATTTTGCACGTCCAATAGCTACAATCAAGACATCTGCCTTGCTACAAACCTTAGCCAAATGCGGTGTTCGTGAGTGGGTCAAGGTAACTGTAGCATTCTTTTCTAGAAGAAGCTGAGCCATAGGTTTACCAACAATATTACTACGTCCGATAATAACTGCTGTCTTACCTTCCAATTCAACATTGTACTCACGAAGGATTTCCATAATCCCAGCCGGTGTACAAGGCACCATTTGACGACGACCATTCCAAAGATTACCAGTATTCATAGGATGGAAACCATCGACATCTTTTTTAGGATCAATAGCCAAAAGAATACGCATTTCATTAATATGATTCGGCAGTGGCAACTGAACCAAGATACCATGGAAAAGCGGATCCTGATTATAACGCTCAATAACTTCAATCAACTCTTCCTCACTAATACTCTCAGAAAGATTGACCGTCTGACTATGGAAGCCAGCCTTTTTAGCAGCACGTTCCTTATTACGCACATAAACCTGACTGGCAGGGTTGTCACCGACCATGATTACCACGAGTCCTGGCACAATCCATTCCTTTTCTTTTAGACGTGCTACCTTTTCATGCAATTGATCCTGCATTTTAGCAGCTAGGGCCTTACCATCCATTATTATCGCCATGGGTGTTCTCCAATACATACTTTTTTTCAATTATACCATAGTGAGGACTCTTTGTGACTAAATTTTCTAAATTTTCAAAAAGACGTTTCAAATGAAAACTAAAAAAGCTGGAATTGCCTTCCAACTTCTTCTGATTATGTTTCGTGACTAATCCACAAAACCATTTTGCTGACTCCAACCCTTAATAACCTTCAAGGTCTTCTGCTGGTATTTGCCACTCTCATACATGTGATCTGCACCTGTTAAGGAAACGAGAACAGAATCACGGTAGTTCTTAGCTGTTCTTCTAGCAATATTAGGATGAGTCATCTTATCCTTGGTTCCTGAAATGACGAGAACAGGACATAAAATGTTACTAAAATCCACATAAGCTGCCTTTGTCTTATCAAACCAATGAAGAGCCATCTGAGTATAAACTTTTCCTGATTCAGGAACCAGACCAGCAAAAACTTCCTCTTTCAAAGCTTCCTCTTGTTCATTCATGCAATACTTGAAAAACTCCTTTTTATAAGGGGGCATGGCTTTTTTCCAAAACCCCCAGCGTAAAAAGTGTTTGCCAAAACAAGCTAACATGGTTGGATAAAAGGCATAAATATCTGCTGTCGGAGCAGGTCCCATGAGAATCATACCAGCAACTTCTGTCTTTTCAGCAACCATTTGAGCCACCAGACAGCCTAAAGAGTGTCCTAAAATGAGTGGTGGTTGGTCTAGACTTTCAATCAAAGCCACTAAATCATCTCGATAGTCCTGCAGGGTAACAGTCCCAACTTTAGCTAGGCACTCTTGATAAGGTAGGTCATGGTAACGAAAGCTAGGTGTATGCACCTTGTATCCCATTTGACGTAGACCTGTCGCAAATTCTCCCCAAACATTGCCATCACACCAGGTCCCATGAATTAGGACAATCTCTCTGTTCAAAACCATTCCTTATACATCTCCCTTTTTTGTTAAAAATTTAGATTATTTATCTATCTTATAGTATCACACTTCCAACCTAGATACCTTTATACATTTCTTACAATCGTAAGAAAATGGTCTCTTATTCATTTAAGAGACCATTTTTCTATATATTATTAGCGATTAGCCTTATGCATTTCTTCCTTAACCGGACAAGAACACTCACAATCGCCACAAGAACCTTTTCCTTTGATATAGTGACGGATGCCAAGACCAGCTAAAGCAAAAATAATGAAAGCAATGATAAAGGTAGACATAACAATTCCTCCTAAACCTAAATATGAGCTTCTTGAAGATTATCCAAGCTAATGATTTGATCCTTAATCTGACGTGGTTTACGAACCACAAAATAAATCATGGTCACTAACAGCAAGAAAGCAACAAAAGTCCAAATTGTCATTGACTTGCCGTATAGGATAACTTGGCCAAACTGATAAAGAATTAAACTCACACAATAAGCTAGGCCTGTTTGAAAACCGATAGCACCAACCGTCCATTTAAGATTGGCCATTTCACGCTTAATAGCTCCAATAGCCGCAAAACATGGGGCACAAAGTAAATTAAAGACTAAGAAGGAATAAGCTGCTAGGGAAGAATAATCTCCTCGTAAAGCCGCAGCTAAACCAGCTTCACTGCTATTATGATAGAGAATACCAAAGGTGGCAACAACAGTCTCCTTGGCAGCTAAGCCTGTAAGAGCCGCAACTGTTGCCTTCCAATTTCCAAATCCAAGCGGATCAAAAATCCAAGACAAACTCCTACCGAGAGTCGCCAAAATGCTGGCTTCCGTATCTACCGTATGTAGCGTAAAGTTGTAGTTAGACATAAACCAGATAAGAACTGTCAAACTGAAAATGATGGTTCCCGCACGTTTGACAAAACTCATAGCCTTACCAAAAGCATAGCGCAAAACTGACATGGCTTTAGGCCAATGGTAAGCAGGCAATTCCATTATAAACGGACTGGTTAGACCACCCAAAAAACTCGTCTTTTTGAGGGCAATACCTGATAAGATAATGGCAGCCATCCCAATAAAATAAGTACTTGGTGCTACTAATGAGTTACTAGGGAAGAAAGCTCCAGCAATCAAGGCAATTACTTCCAACTTGGCCGAACAAGGCATGAAGGTTGCCGTCATAATGGTAATGCGACGGTCCCTTTCATTTTCAATAGTTCGACTAGACATAACCGCTGGAACCCCGCAACCTGTCGAAATCAACATGGGAATAAAGGATTTTCCAGAAAGCCCAAAACGTCGGAAAATACGGTCCATAACAAAGGCAATACGACTCATATATCCAATGTCCTCAAGCACACCCAAACAGATAAAGAGCACAAAAATTTGAGGAAGGAATCCTAGTACTGTCCCAATCCCAGCGACGATACCATCAACAATCAAAGACTTAAGCCAGTCCTGAACTTGAAGAAAGTCAAGACCAGAAGTTACCAAATCTGGAACATACTTACCAAAAAGCACATCGTTAGCCCAGTCTGTCCACATGGTTCCAACAGTTTGGATAGATAAGAAATAAACCAAATACATAACTGCTGCGAAAATTGGTAAAGCCAAAATACGGTTGGTAACAATCCTATCAATCTTATCTGACAAGGTCAGGGCAAAATCTTCCGTATGACTTTGAGCCATCTGACAAACACGTTCAATAAAGGCATAACGCTCATTAATGACAATTGACTCCGCATCTTCTGTGAAAATTTCCTCAGTGATACTAATGATATCTTTGATTTCTTTTCGTTGGAATGGGGACAAGTCTAGCTCAGCCTCAACTAAAGCATCGTGTTCAAAGAGTTTAATGGCATAAAAACGCGCGGACCTTTGTGGCACCGAATTTCCCAAGACTTCCAGAATTTGTGAGATGGCAGCTTCTAACTTATCGTCATAAATTGGAAAGGCAATGTCACCGACTGTAGAAGTCGTTGTATGAGCTGCCTTTTTCACTACCTGATCCACACCAGTTTGTTTGAGAGCACTGGTGGCCACTACTGGCACACCTAGATGGTAAGACAATTTATCAACATTAATCTGTTTTCCCTGAGCCTCCAAAACATCACTCATGTTAAGTGCTAAAGTGACTGGAATACCTGTCTCAATTAACTGCGTTGTCAGATAAAGGTTACGCTCCAAATTTGTCGCATCAACCACATTTAAAATGCTGTCAGCCCTTTGGCTTAACAAATAGTCACGCGCTACCTTTTCTTCAGGGCTATAGGGTGACATTGAGTAAATCCCTGGTAAATCCTGGATTTCTAAATCCTTATTCTTTTTGACCAGACCACTTTTTCGTTCCACAGTAACACCCGGCCAGTTACCAACACGCTGATTGGTCCCTGTTATCAGGTTGAATAAACTGGTTTTACCACTATTAGGATTACCTATTAATGCAATTTCTGTCATTTTTCCTCTCCCTCGTCCAGCATGACCACACTAATCATTTGCGCTTCCGACTTGCGTAGGGTTAATTCATACCCTCTCAAGCTAATTTCTAGAGGATCTCCCAAAGGGGCTACCTTACGCAATAAGACCCGAGTACGCTTTGTAATTCCCATATCCATAAGACGCCGTTTGGTCTCATTTGTTGAAAAAATATCAGTAACGATAGCCGAACGTCCAACTGGTAATTCAGAAAGAGGTATCTTTTCCTGATCTTCCTCTGCAGGTGCCAAATCAATCTTATCTAGAATCGAAGCATCAAAGGCTAAGCGACTCCCCTTTACGATAATAATAGCACTGTTCTTGGTCTTAGTTACCACCTCAATCATTTCACCGGCAGCCAGCCCTAGGTTAGATAAGTGCAAAAGACTATCTTTAGGGAGGTTAATGCCAAGAATCCGGTAAGGCGTTTTTAAGGCCGCATCATATATGAGCATTTTTCTTGACCTACTTTATTATTTTTGATATGGCATCATTATAGCATATTTATCCATCTTTTCCGCAAAATTATCCTAAATAAGAATAATTCTAGAAAAGCAGAACATAAAAAGAAAAGGCCGGAAAAGTTCCAGCCTTCACAAACAATGTATACATACTTAATGAATATCTTACAAAACCTTACTCAAGAAATCCTTAGTACGATCTTCCTTAGTATTATCGAAAATCTCTTGTGGTGTTCCTTCTTCTACAATAACACCACCATCCATAAAGATAACACGATCAGCCACCTCATACGCAAAGCCCATTTCGTGGGTAACGATTGCCATTGTCATCCCTGATTTAGCAAGGTCTTGCATAACGGCAAGAACTTCACCAACCATTTCCGGATCAAGGGCTGATGTTGGTTCGTCAAACAAGAGAACGTCTGGATCCATAGCCAAACCACGTGCGATTGCAATACGTTGTTGCTGACCACCAGATAGACTTGTTGGGTAGGCATCTGCCTTATCTTTCAAGCCAACCTTCTCTAAAAGTTCCATAGCTTTCGCGTCTGCATCAGCTTTTGAAACACCCTTGGTTTTAATCGGTGACAAGGTGATATTTTCCTTAACTGTCATGTTAGGGAAGAGGTTAAACTGTTGGAAAACCATTCCCATTTTTTCACGCATTTTGAAAATGTCGTTATTCTTATCTGTAATATCCACACCTTCAAAAGAAATAACGCCTTTTGTAGGTTTCTCAAGCAAGTTCATTGAGCGTAGGAAGGTTGATTTTCCTGATCCTGAAGGACCAATGATAACCACTACTTCACCCTTTTTAATATCTAGATCAATCCCTTTGAGAACCTCATTCTTACCAAAATACTTGTGAAGATTTTTAATCTCAATAATTGTTTCTGCCATTATTTACGTCCCTCCCCAAGTCGTTGTTCCATTTGTTTCAAAAGTGCCGTCATAGCTGTTGTCACAATCAAATAATAGAAGGCTGCGAACAAGAGCGGCGTCAAAGTCAAGTAGGTCGTTGTTGCAACAGTTTGTGCACCATTCCACAATTCCATAACCCCGATGGTTTGCAAGAGCGAACTATCCTTGATAATAGTGACAAACTCGTTACCTAAGGCAGGCAAGATATTTTTAATAGCTTGAGGCAAGACCACATAACGCATGGTATTCCATGGACGGATACCAAGTGAGTAGGCTGCTTCAATCTGGCCTTTAGGAATAGACTCGATACCTGCACGTACGCTCTCAGAAATATAAGCACCACTGTTCAAAGAAAGGACGATAATACCCGGAACGATACGTGACAAATCAAGGTTTAAAATCCCAAACTGCACAGTTGGAAGGTTCATGTGGATGAGGTTAAAAGCAATCATAATCTGCACAACCATAGGAGTCCCACGGAAAACCCAAACATAAAGGCTTACTAGCCACTCCAAAGGTTTGATTCCGGAACGCTTGGCCAAGGATACCAAAACCCCGAGGATGGTTCCGAAGAAGACCACGCAGACCGAAATCATAATTGTTACTAAGACACCATAGTTAAAGTAAGACCAAAACTGCGGTAGAAATGAAAAATTCATCTAGATACTCCTTACTAATATTCTTCAATATTATATCAGAAGACTGTATAAAAATAAAGTATTTTCTTATAAATGCGATATTTCAGTATAAAAACTAAGTTATAAACATCGCTATCAAATCTCTCAAGCAAGACACCTCAAGTCCTCCTAAGATGACATCTTCCCAAAAGGTTTGTCAATGATTTGAAATACTGCCTATTTTGGTAACCCATACAAGCATTAGCCGATGCTTTCATCCTGATAAAAATGCCTGAAACTATCGAGTTTCAGGCATTCTGAATTTTCGGAACCTTGTAAAGTCCCCAAATGATTTATTAGTAAAGCAAATCGTAGATTTCCATTGCAATCAAGTCAATGCTATCAAATGAATAAGATTCACGTGCTTCAACGTCACGCAATGTGAAAACTGGACCATTTTCAGGATCGTTGCTAAATGATACTTCGGCAACAACCACTCCTTCACGTTCAAAATTACGTTTCAAATTACCGCCATCAGCCGTCATCATTTCAAGACGGTTAATGATTCTCACCAAATGTGATTCCATGTTATTTCTCCTATTAATTGTGTATTTCTTACTTATTTTATCACACTTATGGGAAAAATGGGGGAATTTTAAATATTTTTCAAGGAATTGTACATAATGGCCTTGATAGAGTGCATACGATTCTCAGCTTCTTGGAATATGATGTCACTGTATTTTTGGAAGACTTGATCTGTAATTTCTAACTCTGCCAAACCATATTTGTCATAGATTTCTTTCCCAATTTGGGTATTGAGATCATGAAAGGCTGGGAGACAATGCATAACGATAACATCTGGATTTTCTGTCTTGGCTAGTAGGTCTGCATTAATTTGATAAGGCAAGAGTAAATCAATACGAGATTTAAAATCTACCTCTTCACCCATAGATACCCAGACATCCGTATAAAGCATATCCACTCCCTTGACCTCTGAAATATCATCTGTAATGGTTAAGTCGGCACCATTATTATGTTTCTGAGCTAGGGCTACAATCTCATCTTCGGTTTGCAGCACCTCTGGGGCAATAATCTTGACATTAACGCCTAAAATAGCCGAAGTGACCAAAAGTGAGTTGGCCATATTATTTCTACCATCTCCAATATAGGCGATGGTCAAGTCTTCTAAACTACCGAAGTGTTCCTTCAAAGTCATGAAATCCGCAATCATTTGAGTTGGATGCCAGGTATCCGTCAAACCATTCCAGACCGGAACACCTGAGTACTTGGCCAAATCTTCAACATCTTCTTGTTTAAAACCACGGTACTCGATTCCATCAAACATAGATCCCAGAACCTTAGCCGTATCAACTACAGATTCCTTTTTACCTAACTGAATGTCTCCAGCACCAAGGTAGGTCACATTCATACCTAGGTCCTGACCGGCCACTGTAAAAGCTGAGCGAGTTCTGGTAGATGTTTTTTCAAAAATCAAGGCAATATTTAAGCCATCTAAATATTTATGCGGAATTCTTTCCTTCTTTAACTGTTTAAATTTTATAGATAAATCAATTAACTCCTCGAGTTCTTGCTTGGTAAAGTCGATTTCTTTCAAAAAGGATTTAGCTTGTGTCATAGGTATCTCTCTTTCGTTCTGAATAATATAAAAACATTATATAATTTTTATACACTATAGACAAGTGATTTTGAATTAAAATTCAATGTTAGCACTCCTGTCAAGAGAGTGCCAAACCTAGATGCTTTTTACTTGCAATCTATCTCCCGCATGCTATAATGGAGTCATAGATTTGACCTTTTTTGACCAAGAATATTTTCAATAAAGGTCTTTCCCAATTCAGATAGAAAAGAGGTACTGATATGCTCTGTCAAAACTGTAACCTTAATGAAGCTAGTATTCATTTGTATACCAATGTAAATGGTAATCAGCAACAAGTTGACCTCTGTCAAAATTGTTATAAAATCATGAAATCTGACCCAGAGAACCCCCTTAATCAGTTCAATCAAACTGGAGGTTCCAACTTCTTCGATGATTTCTTCAGCGACCTAAATAACTTCCGTTCTTCTAACGGTGATCTTCCCAATACACCTCCAACACAAGAAGGTGGTAACCGAGGAAACGGTGGCAATACACAAGGGCCGGGCCGTCCAGGAGGACCACGCCAACAAGCTCCTCAACAGCCACAAGGTCTTCTTGAAGAGTTCGGCATTAACATCACTGACATCGCTCGTCGTGGAGACATCGATCCAGTCATTGGTCGTGACGAGGAAATCATTCGTGTCATCGAAATTCTTAACCGCCGTACCAAGAACAATCCTGTCCTCATTGGTGAACCCGGTGTCGGTAAAACTGCTGTCGTTGAAGGACTAGCTCAAAAAATTGTAGATGGTAGCGTTCCTCAAAAACTCCAAGGCAAACAAGTCATCCGTCTTGATGTGGTCAGCTTGGTTCAAGGAACTGGTATCCGTGGCCAATTTGAAGAACGCATGCAAAAACTTATGGAAGAAATTCGTCAACGTCAGGATGTTATCCTATTTATTGATGAAATCCATGAAATCGTAGGAGCTGGTAATGCTGGAGATGGCAATATGGATGCTGGAAACATCCTAAAACCTGCCCTTGCTCGTGGGGAACTTCAACTGGTCGGAGCAACAACACTCAACGAATACCGCATCATCGAAAAAGATGCTGCCCTTGAGCGTCGTATGCAACCAGTTAAGGTTGACGAACCAACTGTTGAGGAAACCATCACTATTTTACGTGGGATTCAGCCTAAATATCAAGACTACCACCACGTCAAATATACGGACGAAGCGATTACTGCAGCTGCAGAATTATCCAACCGCTACATTCAAGACCGTTTCTTACCAGACAAGGCCATCGACCTTCTTGATGAAGCTGGTTCGAAGATGAACTTGACCCTCAACTTTGTTGATCCTAAAGATATCGACAAACGTTTGATTGAGGCTGAAAACCTCAAGGCTCAAGCTACTCGTGACGAGGACTTTGAAAAGGCTGCCTATTTCCGTGACCAAATTGCCAAATACAAGGAAATGCAAAAGCAAACCATCAAAGACCAAGATATGCCTGTCATCACCGAAAAACATATCGAAGCTATTGTGGAACAAAAAACCAATATTCCTGTCGGTGATTTGAAAGAAAAAGAACAATCACAACTTCTTAGTCTTGCCGATGATCTTAAATCACATGTTATCGGACAAGATGCTGCAGTTGATAAGATTGCTAAAGCTATCCGCCGTAATCGTGTTGGATTGGGTGCTCCAAACCGCCCAATTGGTAGCTTCCTCTTCGTAGGTCCTACAGGAGTCGGTAAAACTGAGCTCTCTAAACAATTGGCTATTGAACTCTTTGGTTCAGCTGACAGTATGATTCGTTTCGACATGTCAGAATACATGGAAAAACACGCTGTCGCTAAATTGGTTGGTGCCCCTCCAGGATATGTTGGTTACGACGAAGCTGGTCAGTTAACTGAAAAAGTCCGCCGTAATCCTTATTCACTTATTCTTTTAGATGAGGTTGAAAAAGCTCACCCAGACGTTCTTCACATGTTCCTCCAAGTCCTTGACGACGGTCGTTTGACTGATGGTCAAGGGCGCACTGTAAGCTTCAAGGATACCATCATCATCATGACATCAAATGCTGGTACTGGTAAAGTTGAAGCTAGCGTTGGCTTTGGAGCTACTCGTGAAAATCGTACCAATTCTGTTCTTAACCAACTTGGAGATTTCTTCAGTCCTGAATTCATGAACCGCTTTGATGGTATTATCGAATTCTCTGCCCTCAGCAAAGAAAATCTCCTTACTATCGTGGACCTCATGCTTGATAATGTCAACCAACGCTTGGCTAACAACGGTATCCACCTCAGTGTAACTGAGAAAGTTAAGGAAAAATTGGTTGACCTTGGTTACGATCCTAAGATGGGTGCTCGACCACTACGTCGTACCATCCAAGATCACATTGAAGATGCTATTACCGACTTCTACCTTGAAAATCCAAACGAAAAAGATCTCAAGGCAGTCATGACTTCAAAAGGCCACATTACCATTAAGTCTGCTAAAAAAGCCGAAAAAGCTACTCAAAAAGCTGAGGCAGCAAAAGAATCTGATTAAACAAATAAACCAAGTCATTACGACTTGGTTTATTTATCTTTTCATTTCCTATTTTCAAATTTATCCCTAATTCTGCCTAAATCAATAGGAAAATGAGCAAAATTTTAGTATAATATAGGCAAATAAACGTAAGGAGCAACTCATGAATCCAACATTTGGTGACAAGGTTGAGGGAGCTCATTATCAAACACGTTACGGTGTTTATGCTGTGATTCCTAACCAAGAAAAGACAAAGATTATTTTAGTCCAGGCTCCTAACGGAGCTTGGTTTCTCCCAGGTGGAGAAATCGAAGCAGGCGAGGATCACTATAGCGCATTAGAACGCGAGTTGATTGAAGAACTTGGGTTTACAGCCACTTTAGGCCAGTACTATGGCCAGGCTGATGAATACTTCTATTCAAGCCACCGTGACACTTACTATTACAATCCAGCCTATATTTATGAAGTTGTAGATTTTTCAAAAATTGGCAAACCTCTCGAAGATTTCAATAACCTGGCCTGGTTTCCAATTGATGAAGCCATTGCTAAACTTAAACGTGGCAGCCATAAATGGGGAATCGAACAATGGAAAGCAAGCAACATAACAACTAGCAAATCTTAGGAGGAAACTATGAAACTCATTAATACGACCCGTACACACCAAGAACTCGTTCAAAACCAACTAGACAACACGGATGCCTTTCTCGTAGAGACCTACTCTGCTGGGAATACTGATGTTGTCTTTACACAAGCACCTAAGCATTATGAACTCTTGATTTCAAATAAACATCGTGCTGTTAAAGACAACGAATTAGAAGTTATCCGTGAATTCTTCCTCAAACGAAAAATCGACAAAGATATCGTTTTGATGGACAAACTTAGAACAGTACACACTGACAAATTGATTGAGATTTCATTCCCAACAACTGTATAAGACAGAACAAGCAATGGCTAACACCACTGCTTGTTTTTTAGTATGTTACAAAGCTTTCGAAGCTTGATCCAGAACTTCCATAACCTGACGACTATGTTCCAACTGCTTGGCAACACTGTCAAAATCCTTGGTCGCCACCATCTTTTCAAAAGCTACAAATTCATCATACATACGATGTTGTGGACTATTAAGATTGACAACTCTCTCTTTCTGACCATTGAGAGTGACTCCAATTTCAGGAAGAGTGTTGGTTGCACCAAAAATAGTAATAGCTCCCTTATCCCCTTGAATAGTTGAACGAATCTCCGCACTACAGTCTTTAGCCCCAATGGCAACAGCCTTAAAGTTACCATAGTCCAAAACTAAGATTCCTGACGTATCCACTCCTCGCTCCACATTAGGTAGATATTCCACACGATTAGGCTTACCAAAAAGGCCAACAAGAAGGTGAATATTATAGATATTAAGATCTCTAAGTGCTCCCCCACCCATTTCAGGGTTGAAGACAGGAGCAATTTCCCCATGTTTGAAGGCATCGTAACGTGATGAATATTGAGAATAATTGATATTCACAATCTTAATATCCCCAATATCAGACAAGGCTTCCTTAATCGCTGTAAAATTAGCCAGATATTGATTGGTAATAGCCTCCATCAAGAGAAGCTTTTTTTCTTGAGCAAGCTTAGCTAGCTCTTCAAACTCTTCTAAATGAAGGGTGAAGGGTTTCTCACAGATAACATGCTTTCCGGCCAAAAGTGCTTTCTTAGCATAGTCATAGTGGGTATGATTGGGCGTTCCGACATAAATCGTATCAACTTCTGGATTGGATAAAATTGCCTGGTAATCACTAGTCGCCTGAGTAAGACCATATTGCTTGGCTAAAGCTTCAGCCTTATCAAGTGATCGTGGTGTCGACATTATAGCCTCCAGCTCAATGCCCTCAATAGTTGTTAACACAGGAAGGACCTCTGTCACAATCATTCCTGTCCCTAATAATGCAAGTTTCATCAACTTACCTCCTTCTTCCTCTAAACTCTCTTACTATACGGCGTAATTCTATAAACAGAACTATAATGAAAGAGGACTCAAATAGAAGCCCTCTAAAATTTAAGAACGGCCAAGCAGTTTCTTAACTCCTTGAATCGCTTTAAATTTAAGCGGTTGTGGATAATAACGGAAGGTTCCCATCTTGCGAACGATATAACCATTAAAGTTTTGTTTAAATCGCAAAACCCCATCTGAACCATCAAAGATCCCCATAATGCCAAGGAAGTTATAGAAAGTAATACCACGTTTAATGGCTTGGGTCATCACATACTCTTGTAAGAGTGCTGGCGCATAAAACTTATTAAACTCCGGATAAGATCCACTAAAAAGATAAACAGCTTCTTGAGGAGTATAGACAAAAAGACTGCCAGCCAAAACAATATCTTCCTGACCATATTTATCAATAAAAGCAGTCGCTTCGCCCTTTCGAACATCAAAGGTCTCAAACTGACTTGATAACTCTCTTAATTGGTTTTGTTTTTTCTCGGATTTTGGGTTAGCCTCTAAATCAGCCTGTAATTTGACAATTCTAGCTCCTAACTTCGCTTGATCACTTTCCAAATGGTTATAGTAATCCTGAAAATTCAAGGTAGCCACCATAAAATCAGCATTGTCACCAAAAGCATCATAAAAATCTTGGTAATAATCTAGGGACTTGTCACTATACTCACGACGATCAGAGGTCGCCGAAGTGATTTCTTTAAAAATAGATAACTCATCACGTTTCAGTTTTTTCAACTTAATCCCGAAAGTTTTAGCTTTTTTAACCAAAGGCTTCCCTTTTTTACTGAAAGACTTGATAAGATCTTTTTCTTCAATCCCAGATAAATCCTTAACATAGTGCCAGTCAGGCTCACCACCAGGATAACCTGTCTGTAAACCATCAAAGCTATAGCCTAAATCTGTCAATTGACTAATCAATTGCTTCTGCTCTTCACCAGTTGGCTCACCATTACTATCAAAAGTTTGATAAGTATCATAAGGCTTGATTAACAGCTCAAGAGCACCATTTGCCTTAGCATAATCCTTCAAACCCTGATAAAAATCACTCAGATGAGCTGTATTTGAGTGAATCGGTCCACAATTCACCTCCATACGAAGCCCACCAGTCATAGGCATGCTGTAGACAATTGCTGAGACTTCTAGTTGGTTTCCTTCTTTCCAAGCGACATAGCTAATGCTAAATCCACGTTTTTCAAGAAGCTTAGCCATTTCCTCCGTTTGCATAAAAGAACGCTCAGACACTTGTTGAGCATGTGTGTTAAATTCTTCTTTAGTTACTTGAATGAAGCTCATTTTTTTCCTTCCTAAAATGGATAAAGTAAATGACGAGTGAGATAAAGAGCAAGATGGCAAGTACTGCCACTAATGGTATTCGAATCGGACGGATATTAAGCAACAAATCTCCACTAACTGCATAAACAATCGAGACTGGCGTCATTCCAATAAGGGTTGCCAAAATCCTCGTCCTTGTGGGTAAATTCATCTGAACACAAGCATAATTGACCAGAGCTGATGGTATAAAAGGAATAGAGAAGGCTAAAGAAATCCCAATAAAACGATGCTTAAAGTTTTCAATATAGTTTAGGAGTTTCTCCATACGTTTGGACTTCTCTGGCTTTTCAAGTCTTCTCAGAATTTCAAAACTAGTCAAATTTCCAAAAGTATTACCAATAATATTCATCGGAATCGCAAGCAAAGGGCCATAGAGTAGCCCAACAAAAATACAAAAAATAGAACTTGAAACTCCAGGAATAGCTGATGACAGAATCATAAGACTAATAAGGATAAGTGCATTTTGGAAATTAGCCTGCTTAAAAACTTCTCTTAAAAAGGCTTGATCATGCTTAGCGTTGATCCATTCCTTGATTAAGGGGATGAAGTTATTTAAAAGAGGCCATAAGAACACCAGTATTAAACCTGCTATCCCTATAAAAAATAGTCTTTTTTTGGTCATTACATCTCCACAATTTTAATCACTCCTTTTATTATAACAAAAAAATGCCTTCATTGATTTAGAAAGGCATTTTTTACTGTGATTACTTGTTAATCAAATTTGCTTGTGACTTGTTTTCCAAGGCACCATTTTTAAAGTTAAGGGTAAGGCTACCTGTTTCACCCTTCTTAGCGACAAGGTTTGATGACCAAAGAGCCTGTGTCATTGTTGCATCTGAAGAGACAGCGATTGAATAAACATCGGGTGTGCCAAGTGTTTTGACAGCATCATCATAGCTGGTTCCATTTTTGAGGTTTTCATACATCTTCAGTGTGATTTTGGGATCACGGACGTAAGAAAAGTTTGAAATTGACTTAACGACAGTGCTATTGTTAAAGAGTTTCGCTGTAACCACAACATTATCATACTGCCAATTATAAACATCAAGCTTAGCATCTCCTGCTTGCTCTTGACCAGTTGATGAGGGCTCACCAAACCAGCCCTTCAAGCTATCAAGATTTGAGCCTCCTGAGAATTCTTGAGAAGCATTTGCCATGGTGATTTTATCAAAGTTCTGGCGAACATTCCCATGCTTAACAGTTAAAATCTTTGAAGCCTCATTATCCATAGATCCCTTCGTCTCAGTTTTAGACGAAGATTTTCCACAAGCAGCTAGAGTAAAAAGTGAGAGACCTAAAACGGTCAAAGACAAAAGTTTTTTCATAATAAATTCCTATATACACAAATAAAAGGCTGACGCCTCAAGTATTTATGGAGCCGGTGGGAGTCGAACCCACGTCCAAACACCTGCCAACATATTCGTCTACAACCATAGGTTATGTCTTTCATTTAACAGATAGACGACACATAACTCAAGCCTTCTATCTGCGAGCCTATAAATCTCTTTTCAACCAGTTAGGCAATGGTCAAACGTAGCTTATAAATCAATAAAACCTCTAAACAAACATAAGCAATCTGCTAGAAGTCACGCGAGCAGGTGTTTAGGCTGCTACAGCGTAAGAATTAGTATTTTTTGCAGTTATATTTAACTGAGCGTTTACGTCGCCACACGAGTCGCAGAATATGCCTCATAATGCCTGTCGAATCCGTAACGACCCCAATATGAGATATTGAGTATTATATCAAATTCTTTAATAAATTGCAAAAGATTACCAAGATATACACCAAAGTATAGACTATGTACGATTTATTAGCAACTACCTTTCTACCCATTTTACAGAAATAGATAATACGATAATTATTACAAATCACTCATCAATGACTTTCTTCCTAAAGTCTAAAAATACCCTATGTCACTTACCTTTTCTAAGATTCCCTGAATTTACAGAGCACTCTTGCTAGATTTAACACCTAAAAAACGCTGAAAGAACCACTCTTTCAACGTTTCTTCTTTGCACCCTAAGGGAATCGAACCCCTATCTCAAGAACCGGAATCTTACGTGATATCCATTACACTAAGGGTGCTAACAGTATACTATTATAGCATACTCTAAAATATAAAAAAAGACATGTTTCCATGTCTCATTATTATATTACAATTCGATATCTCCGAAAAGATCCGCCATTGAGAATCCAGATTGAGTTTCTGGAAGTTCGTAGTCACGTTTTTCTTGACGTTTTGGACGACGTGGACGTGATTGACGTTTTTCGTTGTTTTCGCCTTCAGCGTTAGCTGGACGTTCTTCAAGAGCTTTGATAGAAAGTGATACACGTTCTGCATCAGCGTTTACTTCAAGAACTTTAACAGTAACATCTTGACCTACTGAAAGAACATCTTTTGGATTTTCAACACGTTTGTGTGAAATTTGAGAGATGTGAACAAGTCCATCGATACCTGGCAATACTTCAACGAAAGCACCGAAGTCAGTCAAGCGTTTAACTTTACCTTCGATAACATCACCAGCAGCAAGTTTTTGTTCAACGCCATCCCATGGTCCAGGTGTTGTTGCTTTAAGTGAAAGTGATACACGTCCTGCTTCTTCGTCGATAGCAAGAACTTTAACTTCAACTTCATCACCTACAGATACAACTGATTTAGGTGAAACGTTACGTTCGTGAGACAATTCAGTCACGTGAACAAGTCCGTCAACACCACCAAGGTCGATGAAAGCACCGAAGCTTGTCAAACGAGCAACTTTACCAGTTACTACTGAACCAACTTCAAGTTTAGAGAAGACTTCTTTACGAGCTTCTGCAGCTTCTGCTTCAACCACTTCACGACGTGAAAGGATGAAACGATTTTCAGCTGGATCAACTTCTTTAATTTTAGCGTCAAATTCTTGACCTACGAATTGTTCAGTGTTACGAACAAAACGAGTATCAATCATTGAAGCTGGAATAAATCCACGGAGTCCTTCAAATTCAACTGAAAGACCACCTTTAACAGCACGTGTTCCTTTAACAGCAACAACTTCTTCTTCACGACCAACAAGTTTATCCCAAGCTTTGCGAGCTTCCAAGCGTTTTTTAGATACAAGGTAAGTTACAGTATCAGTATCTTTACCAACAACTTGACGAAGAACAAGCACTTCAAGTGTTTCACCAACTTTAACAAGGTCTGCAACGTTTGCGTCACGGTCGTTTGTCAATTCACGACGTGTCAAAACACCTTCGATACCAGTTCCTTCGATAACAACATTTGCTTGATCATTATCTACTGAGATAACTTCAGCTGTTACAACGTCACCTGTGTTAACTTCGCTAACACTGTTTAGCAATTCTTCAAATTCGTTCATTCTAAAAAGATCCTCCAACAAGAGCCAGCCAATTCTGACCCTTGATAACAATATATTTTTCAAGGTACCCGCAAAGACAATTATTAACATAGACGGTGCCAATGCACCCGATACCTTTGACTGGGGTAGCTGGATTCGAACCAACGCATGAGGGAGTCAAAGTCCCTTGCCTTA
>ERZ857750.613-NODE-613-length-46076-cov-27.825145_pt1 | contig 46076 bp, 44 predicted proteins | sample MGYA00519915_ERZ857750 | MGnify/ENA primary metagenome ERZ857750 (study PRJEB31778, sample SAMEA3449358) | human gut metagenome | biome: human gut; feature: human-associated habitat; material: faeces | place: United Kingdom | collected 2010/2012 ...
AGTATCCGGCAGGTGTTCCGGTACTGGTAGAACGTGCTTGCCGCCCTATTCACCCCTACACGCAGGGCATAGTCGCTGTTATGCTCCGCATAGAGCTTCATGATGGTATCCTGAGTCTCAGCCAGACCTTGGAACACGTTTCTGACTTCCTCCGCTTTCACGACATCCTTGATATCAGTAAGTTCGTTGAACCGCTTCTGCAACAACAGCAGTAGCCGTTCAATCTCCCTGTTTGCCATTGTCGCCGCCTTGCTTTTGCCGGTGCAGCGTTGGGCGGTGGCGTTCCACAACCGCACATCTATTTTGAACTTGCACGCGAATTGCGCGATGGAATTGACCTTTCCCCTGACGGATATTCTGCTCATGAGCGGAGAAAAGCCGTCCTTGTCCTGTACGCTGCGCTTGATGTAGAGCAGCACTTTCATTTCTGTTTTCATGCGTTACTTTTTTGATTGCAATTTTACTCATATCTCGCCTGTTGAACGGTATGAGAATCAGGCAGAACGACGCAATCAAAACCGGATAGGTTAAATCTGTAGGGTAAAGTAAGATTCCCGGATGGAAATACCTTTTAACTGACAGTTTATCCCTTGATTGACTGCATCTAAATGAAATGAAAACAGGTAATGACTTGGTAGCTGAACAGGTTCGTTATTCTACCTGTTTTTGCTATTTACCCAACTGCGCAAACCAACACAATTTTGCTACTTTACAACGAATTGCAGTTCTTTTGCCGGATTCCTCTATTGGTTGCATTGATAGTTTTCTATCTGTTTACCGGGCTGGCATTCATAGATGTGTATAATCTGCGCCCCGAACATATTTCAGAGGACGGCAACGGTAATCTGTGGATAGTGAAACCCCGTGAAAAGACAAACAATGTCTGTAACATCCCGCTTTTGAGCATTCCCAAACAGATACTTGAAAAGTATAAGGATAACCCCTACTGTATGGATAAAGGAACTTTGTTGCCAGTTCCCTGCAATCAGAAGATGAACAGCTACCTGAAAGAGATTGCCGACCTGTGCGGTATCAAAAAGAACCTGACCACGCACACAGCCCGCCACAGTTTCGCCACAGTTATCGCACTGGCTAACAACGTGTCACTGCCGAATGTGGCTAAAATGCTGGGGCATTCATCCACCCGAATGACACAGCACTACGCAAAGGTATTAGACCAAACTATTTTAAAAGATATGCAAGAGGTTGAAAAGCAACTTTCTATTTAGCACCAATTATCCAGTAGCCTTGTTGTATAAAGCTAAGACTACTGGATATTTCCTCTTAAATACTGGATACTATTTTTTTGATTTTGAAGTTGAGATTTCAGTTCTAGTTATAACCCAACATTTTTTTTCAGGAATATACTCTAGCTCTTTCCTATGGTAGGGCAAAAGAATCAAAGCTGAATCTATTTGTGGAGATTCAAATGTCACATAGCCATTACCTAAATCTTTCACTACAATATTATAGCGTTCTAATACTGATTTCAATATTTTACTGTCTGTTGCAAATTGCTTTATCTCTTCATTATCTACAATATTTGAAGCATCATATTTTATAGAATACTTTATCATATTAGCAGAAGAATCTATTTCAGCTCTAAAATTAGGTTTAAATACATCTTTAGTCATGATATAGTATTGTTTATAATATTGTAATGAATCCATAGCACTTTCGTATTTTGCAAATAAATCATTAACATATCGAATAAACTCATCACCATTCATTTTTTTATCACCCGCATAAAAGAAAAATGTTTTTTCAACCGTTTTAATTATACTGTCTTGCTTTACCCTCCAAGTTGAATCTTGATTTAATGCTGATGTTAACAAAATTTCTCTCTTTTCAACATCTTGTTTAAGACGAGTATTATCTTGATACAAGAAAACAGATGAAATAATAGAACTTATAGCAATAACGACAACAATAATAATGTATAGCTTTTGAATAGTTTTCATTTCTTTTCTTTTTGATAATCATTAAAATTTTTGATAAACAAACTGATTTCCTGCAAAGTAACCTTTTGCTCCTGTTCATTTACCCATTTATTTTTTTCTTCTTGAAGTTTATTTTGAAATTCTACTTCTAAGCGCAACTTTTCATATTGCAAATCGCGAATTTTATTTTCATACTCATTTTCTGTTCTCCAACTTCCAATTTTCCAACCAATTCCAAAAGTTAAAGTTCCAACAGTAATAATAGTACCAATGATACCACCTATACTATTGAACAGAGAAAAGGAGTGTTCTGTTTTTTCTTCTATAACCTTCTTTGCCATTATTACTACTCTAAAATCATGCAAAGATACTAAAATCCTTTAATATAATTTGTTAGTAAATTGCATTTTAGAAGCACGATGAACTTCCAATGCAATAACAATATAAAATTTAACCCAAAAATCCAGCAATACTGTTTTCAAGAAAACGTGATTGCTGGATTTCAATCAATCAAACAATAAATCAATAAATACAGAAAACAAGATTGAAATAAAACAATCTTTCAATATTTCAAGAAAACAAGATTTCATGTTTTCAAGATTTCATTTTCTGTAATGTCTTTCCAGCAGGTCTAAAATCTCGCTTTCCCGGTAGATGATTTTTCCCGGAAGCTGCACGTACCCCAGCAGCCCCGTGTCCCTGTAATCCTGCAAAGTCCGTTTGCTGATGCAAAGCCGCTTGCACACTTCCTCGCCCGTCAGGTAGTGTTCACCGTTCAATACCGGGCGATAGTTCATTACCACGTACTCCACGTTTTCCAGCACCCTGTCAAGGGAGGAAAACAGTACCAGCGTGGTTTCGGAATCTTTCGTTATCAAATCCATACGCCTACTTTTTAGAATTGTCCCTTACTTGGCTAAGCAGAAATGTTTCCACGTCCGAAGCCTTATAGTAAATCTTATTGTTAATCTGCGAATAAGGCAGTTTCCCCGTATCACGGTAGGTCTGTATCGTCCGGGCTGAAACATTCAGCAAACGGCAGGTTTCGCAGTTATCCAGCCACTTGTCACGCTTCCTGCGTAAAGGTACGCAGAGCGCATCCACACGCCCCACAAAATTTTCAAACCTCTGTTTCCAGAGTTCAAAGGTTCTCTTTTCAATCGTCACTATTTCCATAACCGATATATTTATTATTATCAATACTCCGTTTTTCTTCACTGGTGCAAATATATAAGGCTGAATGACAGGTTGTTTCTTCCTGTCCGAAAATGACCTTGCGTGTCCGAAAATGTCCACCGAACCCCAAGAACAACACGAAAGAAACGAACCGATAACAAAAAAACTGTTTTTTCTCCACTCCCTAAATAAGTAAGGTAGTGAACACAAAGCCGTTTTCTATTTGCCGACATTAATTTGGTGCAGAGCGCAGCAAAGCGATTCCAAACGGCTGACGCTTTGTTTTTTACCGATTTTTCTTATTTTATTTGTGGTGCTAATTCAAAAAACAAGCACCTATGAATAATCCTTTCGAAGAAATTTTCAAACGGCTGGAGAACATCGAAAAGATGATTGCCCCGGTCATGGGCGCACAACCCGAAGAACGGCAGGACGAAAAAGAGCCTGTGTTAGTCAAAATATCCGTTGCCAGCGGCATAACCGGGTATTCAGTCAATTACCTGTACCACTTAGCCAGCAAGGGACTGATACCGTGTGTCAAGCGTGGGCGTACCCTGCGTTTCGACATGGAGGAACTAAAAAAGTGGATGCAGCAGCAGTATGTCCCGGCTTCTAACAGACTTCCCGATGAAAAAGAAAAGAGGTGACGATGCACGGCATATCAAAGGCTGGCAGTCCAAGAACGAGCGCATCGAAAGCCTGTTGAACGTCCTGTACGATTTCCGGTTCAATACCATAAAGAACCGGACGGAATACCGGGCTGCAAGTTCTTCGGGCTTGTACCAGCCCGTTACAAAATTTGTCCTGAACTCGTTCAGGCGCAGGCTGGATGCGACCGCCGGTATTGTCACCTCTGCCGAGAACATCCGTACCATACTGGAGAGCGATTTCGCAAGAAAGGTACATCCCATACGGGAATACTTCAATGCCCTGCCGCTTCTCAATCCAGCCGAACACGGGCATATCGGCAGGCTCCTGAACACGGTACAGGTAGCCAATCCCGGCAAATGGGGGGAATATTTCACGAAATGGCTTATCGGTGTGGTAGCCAACGCGATGAACGACACGGGATGTCAGAACCATACCTGTCTGGTATTGACCGGGGACAAGCAGGGGCAGTTCAAATCATGGTGGCTGGACAATCTTTGCCCACCACCGCTTAAAAACTACCTGTTTACCGGGAAGATAGACCCGCAGGGCAAAGACATCCTGACACTGATAGCCGAATACCTGTTCATCAACATTGATGACCAGCTAAAGGAACTCAACAAGCAGAACGAGAACGCATTGAAGAACCTTATCACCACCCCGGCAGTGAAATACCGCAGACCGTATGATGTTTACATCGAGGAATACCCCCACCTCGCCAGCTTCATGGCTTCGGTGAACGGCAACGAGTTCCTGACCGACCCGACAGGCAGCAGGCGTTTTCTGCCGTTCGAGGTGCTGCACATAGACAAGCCCACGGCAGAAAGTATTCACATGGATAACGTCTATTCCGAAATCATGTACCTGTACCGTCAGGGCGTGCGCTATTGGTTCAATGATGCGGAGATTAGAGAATTGCATTTGGCAAATGCAGGATTTGAGGTGCAGACGGTCGAGTTTGAAATGCTGACACAATACTTTGAGAAGCCGACAGAGGAGGAAGAACCCCTGTTCTTTATGACAACGGCACAAATACTGGCACGTTTACGGGATATATGCGCCATGCAGCTATCAGAAAAACGGCTGGGGGAAGCGTTGCGTAAAGCCGGGTTCAAACGGGTACAGAAACGCATCAACAAACAGAATTATTCGGTATATGGGTACAGAATAAAGCCAGTCCCGGCAGCCTCTACAAATGACGATTACGGATAGGCAGCCATGCAGTAATTACTGCAAAAGTTTCATGCTATCATTCTAACTGTTAGAAATCAATCAGTTATACAATGCGCAGTAAGCAGTAAGATAAAATCCAAAACTTTTTGGAAAACAGAAAAAAGAAAAACAAGAAAAGAGCAAGCAGGAATATAAGGAGGTATTTCTATTTCCTTTTGAAGAAATAACTTACTTATCTTACTGCATAAAGAGCAATCCGTTGAAAGAAAAAAGAATTATGTGCAGCAACATGGTCATTTTTCTTCTTACTGACCTCTTACTTTACTACTGCAATTTATCAACATCAAAAAAATAAAGATTATGACCTACAAGGAAGCCAACAATATCAGTATCAAGGATTACCTGAACTCTTTGGGAATCCAGCCTGTCACGGAAAAGGGAAGTTACGGGATGTACCGCAGCCCCTTACGGGAGGACAACACGCCAAGTTTCAAGGTGGATTATAACGCCAATCTATGGTGTGACTACGGAACTGGCGAAGGCGGGACGCTCATCGACTTTGTGATGAAGCAGCACCAGTGTAACGCCTACGGCGCTATCTGCCGACTGGAACAGGGCAACACCGCCTCTTTTTCCTTTCACGGGAAAGACCTGCCCGAAAGGGACACGAAAAGGCAGGCTACCAGCCCGATAGAAATACGCAGAATACAGCCGTTACAGAATCCGGCACTCATGCGCTATTTGCAGGAAAGGGGGATTTCTCCCGGAACGGCAGCCCCATACGTGCAGGAAATGTATTACCGCATCGGTGGAAAGCCTTATTTTGCGCTGGCGTTCAAGAATGATTCAGGAGGTTACGAGCTTCGCAATCCCCGTTTCAAGGGCAGCACATCGAAAGACATTACCCATATACGGCAGCAGGGAGAGCCGAGAGATACCTGTTTTGTGTTCGAGGGCTTTTTGGATTTCCTCTCGTTCCTCACTATCCGGCAACAGAAAAGCCCGAACATGTCCTGCACCGACTGGCAGGACTACGTTATCCTGAACTCCACCGCCAACACGGATAAAGCCTTATATCCGTTGGCTGGTTACGGGCATATACATTGTATGCTTGACAATGACGAGGCAGGCAGGAAAGCGGTTGAAGCCATAAGGCAGGAATACAAATGGCGTGTCCGTGACGCATCATACCTGTACAGCGGTCACAATGACCTGAACGACTATTTGCGTAGCCTTAAAGTGAAGCAATCCCAAGATTTGACAGTTACCGACAAGCCCCAGCCGGAGCAGGATAACAGACAAAATCCGGGTGAAAAAAGAAAAAGAGGGCTAAGGATGTGACCTGCAAGACTGGCGGCATGAACCAACGGCAGGCTGTGTGATTAGGGAGAGCAAGGTTATGTTTCGGTTTACCGAAACACCTTGCTTTGCCTGACAGCAAAGAAAATTTCTCCCGTTGGTCGCAATTTTTAAGATACCAGCTAAAAGTAAAAACGTATGACAGAGATAAGGGACAAAACGGGAGGTCGCCCGGCAAAAAGCCGGATAGACAAGCAGAACCGGGTAGTCAGCACGAAGCTGACCGAGTTACAGTTCTACGCAATCAGGAAGCGAGCCGCCGAAGCCGGGCTGTGCGTCAGCGAGTACGTCCGGCAGGCGGTTGTTTCGGCAGAGGTAACGCCCCGGCTGAACAGACAGGATGCGGACACTATCCGCAAGCTGGCGGGCGAAGCCAACAACATCAACCAACTGGCGCACCGGGCGAATGCCGGAGGGTTCGCACTGGTGGCGGTGGAACTGGTGAAACTCAAAAACAGGATTGTCGAAATCATAAACCAGTTGTCGGATGATTGGAAAAATAAAAAAGGGAAGCGGATTTAAAGGCTGCGTGAACTATGTGCTGGGCAAGGAACAGGCAGCTTTGCTCCATGCGGAGGGAGTGTTAGCGGAAAGCAACCGGGACATCATACGCAGTTTCATACTGCAAGCCGGGATGAACCCCGACCTGAAAAAGCCTGTCGGACATATTGCGTTAAGCTATTCCCCGGTGGACGCACCCAAACTGACAGACGGGAAAATGATACAGCTTGCGCAGGAATACATGCGTGAAATGAAAATCACCGATACGCAGTACATCATCGTGCACCACCAAGACCGGGAACATCCGCACGTGCATATCGTGTTCAACCGTATAGACAACAACGGCAAGACCATTTCGGACAGGAACGACATGTACCGCAACGAACAGGTGTGCAAGAATCTGAAAGCCAAACACGGGCTTTATTTCGCTAAAGGCAAGGAGCATGTAAAGCAATGCCGTTTGAGAGAGCCGGACAAATCGAAATACGAGATTTACAATGCCGTAAAGGATGAAATCGGGAAATCAAAGAACTGGCAGCAGTTACAAACCCGGCTGGCGGAAAAGGGTATTACTATCCAGTTCAAGTACAAGGGACAGACAAACGAGATACAGGGCGTTTCCTTTTCCAAAGGCGAATACACATTCAAGGGTTCGGAGATAGACCGCAGTTTCAGTTTCTCCAAACTGGATAAGTGTTTCGGGGATGCAGGACTGAACACTACCGAAAGCAACCGACAGACAGTTTCCGCACCTGTTCAGGAGCCAGCACAGACACCGGGCAAAGCTGACAGTCCGCTGCTGGCAGGCTTGGGTGGTCTGTTCTCCGCTTCATCCTCTCCGGCTGATGAAACGCCCGACAATCCCGGTGAAAGAAAAAAGAAGAAAAAGAAACGACACTTAAAATTATAGGACATGGAAGAAAATTTAATTTTAGAGGGGCTTCTCTCTATGGTTACGGAACTGAAAGAACGGCAGGAGAAGCAGGTAACGCCAGCCAGCCGGGAGGAAACGATTAACCGACTGGACGTTATCGAACAGCGCATTTCGGATATACAAGGTAAATCCGGCATTACTGAAAACACGGTGCAGGAGATTCTAAACCAAATCGGCAATATCAGAAAAGGGCAGTCCGAGAGCCAAAAACAAGACCTTGAAGATATAAAGGGGCTTATCGTGACCTCTCACCAATATTTCAAGGAGCGGTTAAAAGTGTTGTTCCCGGCTGATGATACACCGACCGGAGAAGCAACGTCCGTTTCATGGTACGGCAAACTGACATACCGGGTAACTCCCTATTTGAAACCTAAGTTCTTTCTTCTTTCAGCAGGGATTATTATCTGTATCACTTCGCTAATCCTGAATGTCCGTTTTACGGAACGGATGCAGCGGTTACAGGACAACGATATAAAATACCGCTATATCCTGATGAAAGGAAAAGCAGACGGCAGCAACCTTGATTTGCTGGAAACGAAGTTCAGCCGGGAACGGGATAACGCTTTCATCCGAAGCCTGACCGATTCGGTGAAAGGCTTCGAATACCGTAGCAGGAAACAGGCGGAAGCGTTGGAACGGGCAAGGCTGTTAAACGAGCAAGCCAAGCAGCTAAAGGAGCAAGCCGACAAGTTGGGCAAGCCATAAACCAAAGCAAAGCCGGAGCAGAACCGCCCCGGCTTTTTAATTCACTTCTTTTTCTTCGTGCAGTGTTCTTTCTCGAACTGGCGCAGTGTGGTAACGCTGAACCGTTCCTTGATGAACTCCCGGACATCGGAAGCCTTGTAATACACTTTTCCGCTGATTGTGAAGTATGGCAGCGCACCGATAGCCCGGTAACGTTGCAGGGTCTTGATACTCACTTTGAACAACAGGCACAAGTCCTGATTATCCAACAGGTTGTCATCTTCGGGCAGTACCCTGTCGGCATTGCGCAGTACCCGTACATCCTTGCAGAGTTCTTCCAGTTTGGCGTACAGCTTCTGCATCCATACGCTGAAATCGTCATTGTCTATATACATGATTGCTTCATTTTTCTGATTATACATTATTGTCTGTCAATCGATTGATGAAGCAAAGTTCAATAGAATAAGGATGTAAAAACAGGGAGATACTTAGATACCTCCCTGTTAAAAAATAGAATCTTCCTGTTTATTAGATGATTATAGAATCATTATTTCTCATTTTGTCTTTTTCTACTTTCTTTAATCAACAAAATTTTGAGATTGTCTAATAACTTAGTAAGATTACAAGGTTTACGTTCAAATAGAGCTATTTTCTTTTTGAAAATAGAACCGAAACTGAAATTGAACATTTTCTCAAATACTTCTGCAATATCTGATAAGGTCGCAAGTTGTCCCCTTTTCGTATAAATCTCCCCTAAGAGAAAAAGACCGACAACCAGTTCAACAAAACCAATTATCCCTAAACCTTTTGATTTAGGGATAATATAGAGGTCAGACTTGAATGTTTCCGTTTTCAACTGAAACTGTTCAGGATGTTGGATTTTTAAGTGTAATAATTCTATTTCATAATCAATGAATAACGATAACTTATCCAAATATATCTGTTTGAGAACATTTTTTTTCCCCTTTTTTCATTACCGTAATCTCTATATGAATAAGATTTAAAGCCCTAAAAATATCCATATATTTATTTGATGTACAAATAGATATAGTATTTTCAACAAAATCCTGATAGGCAAGTTTCATTTCATCCAAAGATACATTTTGTGATGAATCACTTAATATGGTAAACATTTTTGTCCTTGTTAATTCACTTACAAGCATAATTCATTACTAAGATGATGCAAGTTTCATACCGTTATAATCTTAGGAGCATGTTTAGTAAACAACAAAAACGTATTTATTATATACTCTGTTGCGATTTTCAAATATCCCGTTGTTGTACCGTCACTGCAACCATACCATTGTTGTGTTGCAACATCATTATCAAAAACAACCTGTACCCTATTTTTACTATCAAGTAGAGTACTTAATATTGTGGCAGCACCGATATGTGTCCCCAACATCGAATAGAGCAATTCCGCCGGAGCAAATGAAACTCTGGAAATGCCAAGCGCATGACTAAAATCTTTCGACTTAAAAACTTTGTCACCAGCCGTAATGAATAGATAAAATTCGGTTTGTTGCCTATTGCACAAAAACAAGGTTTTTACCATTTGCATATCTAATTTCTGATTTATCACTACGCAATCATCCATTGTTATTGCTTCATCTGTATCAACCCGTTCAAAAGGGATATTTAAGGCTTGCAATGTTGTATAGACTAATTTCTGCAATTCTGTTTCAAATTCCATTGGTGCAGACTTCATTATTTCGCTAACGTAAAACATATTTATTATTTTTTCAATTTTAAAACTTTATAATAATTCATCGCACAAATAGAAACAAGCATAATCATTATACCTGCAATCTGTATAGGCGTAATCTGTTCCTTTAACACAATCCTTGCACAAAGGATAGCCACTGGTAATTCTATAGTCATAAGTATAGAACTAATACCTGCCCCTATTTTCGATATTCCAGCGGCAAATAAAGCAGTAGGAATGGTTGTACCAACAACAGCGAGAAATATTGCCCAATAAAAGAAATGATTTCCCATATAGTCGCCCAATAATATGGTTTCATTATTTATAAGAAATATACATAAGGATGAACCGACCATAATAGCCATACTTTTAGCCTGCCAACGTATTCCCTTACCTATACGACCGTTAGCTATAATATATATGGCATAAGTCAATGAAGCGCTTAATGCCAAAAGAACCCCTTTCACATTAAACGACCATTCTTTTTCCTCAAAAATATTGCCTGCCATTATTGTACCGATAAGAATAAATGAAACTGTCACTAATTCCGGCTTGGAGGGTTTTCTTGTAAATATAAACCATTCCAAAAACAAACTGAACCATGTAAACTGCATTAAAATTACAATAGCTAATGAAGCGGGAATATAGCTTACAGATTCATAATACAAGAAATTTGTAAGTCCAATAGAGCAGCCTGTTAAAAGCAAAGGCAAGAACTCTTTCAAAGTCAATTTTCCGCTGATACTTTTTCTTGTGAACAAAGCACATACAGCAAGCAAAAAAGCTGCAATAAAAGCCTGCCAAAAAGCAATTTCAGCAGCATTGAAGCCTTCAGAATACGATAATTTCACAAAAGAAGACATCGTACCATACATAGTTCCACCAAGTAGAACCATGAAAATATATTTCAGATTTTTCATTTCAAAGTTGTTTTAAATTATAAATAAACCAATAAGAAATGGCTAAACAACCCTGAAAATAAAGGATATAACAATCCCTTTAACCCACTACTTGACAATAGGGGAAAGACGATAAAATCCGGTTGTTTAGCCCTTAGGCTACTACCGGGGGATTGTTGGTTGTAAAGTGGTTATTGTAATACATAATTAATCTCACTAAAATTCGGTGCAAAATTAAAAAAGAATCAGTTACAATGTATCAACAACCTTATTTTTTTTGCTTTCTCCTAAGAAGTATATTAGGACATAGAAAATCATAAGTTTCACGAAACGTACACTAAAATTGCAATAAACTGATTATCAATATATAATGTATTTACACATCAATAAAAGCATTTTTTTATGAAAAAATATTCACTAAAACAGATTGACGTTCCAAATAAATGACTATCTTTCACGCAGAAATCGAACCTAAGACACAAAATTGTGTTGAATGGTGCAAAGTTGTGAAAACCTTATTCAAGGGACTAACATCGTAATAGAGATATAACTTATTGAGAAATAGTGCTATACAAACCGAATTTCGGTTGCTGGTGGCACCACCTTGAAGAAAAAAAGACAGTAAAATCCTGATTTCCGAAATCAGGATTTTTTATTTTCTCACAAAACACAAAATACGGCAATATAGACTGGATGACGAGGTATACGAGCTTTCAGCTCAATTATAACTTTCTCCACTTCTGACCTGCCTCCATATTTGATTAAGTCTTGGAGCAAAACTACTCCTTCCCGATATAAATCCCAATTTGATGCATATTAAAAAAACACCTTATACTTGAAGCATAAAGCTGGATGAATTCATCTTTGTAGAGTTCCCGAACATCTTCGGGAGCATCATCAAGAGTATAAGCAGAAAGATTCTTACGCAAAGATTCCATATACCTGCCCCACATCTTTTCCTGCGTATAGCTGGCAGGATTTAGTTTGAATACAGTTTCTCCGCCAAATGCAAGAAAACGGTTCTGAGATTGTTTATCATTCACACATTCTTTTTTTATAAACTCGTTAAATCACCTCTGAGCTTCTACTACAACAAGTCTATTTTAGACTGCAATATCTCAAACTTATATAATATGCATATAAATCTTAATCATCGACGAACTGCAAAAAGTTCAGCTTCAGTTTCCCAAGTATCATCCGGACACTTTACCATACGTTGCCAACGGAATGAGGTCGCTGTAATTTCCGAAAACACCCACTGTATATTCTTCTCATTAATTTCCGTCTGAACAATCCTGTTTCCTTCTCTTTTTCCTTCCAGTTGTGTAGCCCCTCCTAATTCCGTATATAAAATATCCCATGCTTCTGTATTAGGATTATACATACGTACCGTAGTCGCATAAGCTGCATCCGGTTGATAATCTTTAATCCGCGCCTTACGCGAAGGACAAATAAACACATCTTGAATTGCAGTCCCTTCCAGTACCCAAGCGAATATCCACTCTCCCTGAACATGTCTTTCGCCTGTTGTACCTTGGTTATCAACCCATTCAAAATCCCATTCACCGACAAACTGTCCATACAGGTTGTCTTTTTCCGGTATCAAATTGCTTTTCCCTTTTGACACTAATACGTTTATAAATTCTCCCATACTTTACCTTACTGACTCTAGATTAGACAAATATAAGATTTATAATTAATAATCACTAATATTAAAGCAATTATCTGTATGCAATATTCATGTCGAAAGCAAACAGATACATAGTACAAAAAACGGATTTCCCTACTCCCAAACAGATTTTTTATATTACACCTCAAGAACATTTCATTTACAAACTTATTGCAAAAAAAGTATTTGGTCATTAAATCTCAATTATTCAAAAAAGAAATACCGATAAAAAGTCTTTTTTCCCTATATTTGCTAGACTAAAAAAAGAAAAATGTCATTAACTCAATTAATATGAAAAAACTATCATTTATTACCGTATTTGTATTCCTGTCCATTCTTTTTGTACAGGCACAGCAAGCAAAGTATGTATTTTATTTCATCGGAGATGGAATGGGTGTTAACCAAGTTTTAGGAACAGAGATGTATCGTGGAGAGTTGGAAGGCAAAATTGGTGTGACTCCGTTATTATTCACCCAATTTCCTTATGCAACCATAGCCACTACTTTCTCGGCAACCAACGGAGTGACAGATTCAGCCGCTGCAGGAACAGCACTTGCTACGGGAAACAAAACAAAAAATGGCGCATTAGGTGTGAAAAAGGATCTGGAAACCAAAGTTAACAGTATTGCTTCTTGGGCAAAAAATAAAGGTTGCCGTGTAGGTATCAGTACCAGTGTCAGCGTAGACCATGCCACACCGGCTGCTTTTTACGCACACCAAGGACAAAGAAGCAGCTATTACAACGTGGGTCTGGATTTGATTGATGCCAACTTCGATTTCTATGCAGGATCAGACTTTTTAGATCCCACCAACAAAAAAGCCGCCGGTTCAAATTCAGAAAGTTTGTATACACTAGTGGACAAAGCCGGATATACCATAGCCCGTGGCTACAAAGACTATCAGAAAAAAGCAAAAAAATCGGATAAACTGATTCTCTTACAACCTGCGACAGCAACAGACAATAGTGCTATCCCCTATGCTATCGATCGAAAAAAAGGCGATATGACTTTAACTGAAATCACCCGTGCCGGAATCAATTTCCTATCTAAAGATCTATCAAAAGGGTTTTTCCTTATGGTTGAAGGAGGTAAAATAGACTGGGCTTGCCACAGCAACGACGCCGCTACTGCATTCCACGAAGTGATGGATATGGATAATGCCATAAAAGTTGCTTACGAATTCTACGAACAACATCCTGATGAAACCCTGATTGTAGTAACAGCCGACCACGAAACCGGAGGAATCGTTTTAGGAAAAGGTCCGTATACTTTGAACCTACAAGCTTTAAAATCACAAAAAGTAAGTGAAAGCGGATATACCAAAATTGTAAACGAATTAAGAAAAAAATACAAGAATCAAGTACCTTGGGAAGTTATCAAGCAATCATTGAAGGATAATTTCGGATTTTGGGATAGTATTCAACTGAATGAAAAGCAAGAAGCATCCCTGAAGAAAGTATATGATGAATCATTTAGCGGTAAAGAGATAGATTTAACCCAAAGTGAATATCAACAAGACGAACCTTTGGCAGCTGAGGCCAAGAGAATTCTGGATGACATCGCTCTAGTAGGTTGGACCAGTGGAGGGCACTCAGGAGGTTATGTCCCCGTATTCGCTATCGGAGCCGGCGCCCAACTATTCCAAGGCCGCATCGACAATACCGAAATTCCGGTAAAAATAGCAGAAGCTGCTGGTTATCCCAACAATTAATCGAAAGCAAGATAGTGCGACAAACGTTCCAAGTCTTTCTCAGTGAATTCCTCATACAAGGATAACTGGGAAAGACTTTTTAATTTTCCCTTTTTCCTCCTATATTCTATAATCACCTTTGCCTGATAAAAATTCATATAAGGATGAGAGCGAAGTTTGTCAAGCCCAGCCTTATTGGCATTTATCCGATGAATTGGTGTATTTCCGAGTTTAAACCACTTCAACATATCCTCATCTACATAGTTCACTTCCTTTAACTGAACCGTGTCATAAAAACCTCCCAAACGTTTCCGGTAAGCCACAATCATGCGTGCAATGCCACTGCCTATTCCCGGAATCTTTTTCAACTCAGTAGTGTCCGCTTCACTCAAATCGACTAAAGTTCCTTCCGGATATTTATAAGCTGCCAACGTATCTTTCTCCACCTTTTTGATAAAGTGCAATGTATCCTGTTTCCGCCGAAAAGCCTCTGAAATCTGGATATAGGGTTTTAAGATATTAAATTTCTCGGACGACAAGCCATAAACACGAGAGAAATCATCCGCTGTCCTAAATTTACCGCCGGCTCTCCGGTATTGCAAAATAGTATGTGCAATAAAAGGAGGCAATCCACATTGCAAAAATTCGATGGAATCAGCTGAATTTGGATCAAAGGCAGCCAATACCACCTCTATTCTCTTAGGCTTATCATAGGAATATTGCAGAGATTCCTTCTCCTCCATTTCATGTACTCCGGCCAGAAAGTTTTTTATTTCTTCTATTCCCTCTTGATCCTGTTCCAAAGACTCTTCCTTTACTGGAAAAAGAACCCATATACACATAAATATGAAAAGCAAAGTCAACAAAAAAAGTATAGCTCTGCGTTCGCTTTTCGAGAAATAGAAAAAGTCTTTCCACATTACAATTCTAAATTAGCCCTAATTCATTGATAAAAATCAAAATGATAGCCACAGGTGCCACGTATCTCAACAAAAAGATATACAGATTGAAAAGACCTGCTTTCAGCTTTCCTCCATTGGTCAATTCCTCATAAGAAACGGAACGTTTCAAATACCATCCTACAAAAATACATACCAGCAAACCACCCAAAGGAAGCATTATTTTTGCAGTGACAAAATCAAGCAAGTCAAAGAATCCCTTATCAAACAGCGTATATTTCTGCATACCCCCCAATGACAAGGAAGAAATGACCCCAATTATAATACACCCGAAGGTGACCAATCTAGCAGCACGGCCACGAGTTAAATTGAATTCCTCGTGCAGAAAAGCCGTCACCACTTCATGTAAAGAAATAGTAGAAGTCAATGCAGCCAAAGCCAGCAAGACATAGAACATCACCGAGAAAATATAAGCTAATATCGGCACACCGCTAAAAGCTTGTTGAAAAACATTAGGTAATGTAATAAAAATTAATGATGGTCCCGCATCCGGCTGGATACCTACAGAAAAGGCTGCCGGAAAAATAATCAATCCGGCTAAGACAGCCACAAAAGTATCAATCACACCGACACTCAGAGCCGTATTTCCCAGTTTGGTTTCTTTCCCAAAATAAGAAGCATAGGTTGAAAGACATCCCATTCCCAAACTTAAGGAAAAGAACGCCTGCCCCATAGCCCCTAAGAAAACATCTCCGTTCACTTTACTGAAATTAGGCTTCAGCAGAAACTCCAAACCTTTTTCCGCATTGGGAAGCGACAATGAACACCCTACCAAAACTACTATCAGTATAAACAAAACAGGCATCAGCACCTTCGAAGATTTTTCTATTCCATCTTTCACTCCCTTTACTATAACAAAATGGGTAACCAATAAAAAGATGACCAGCCAAATAAGTGGACGAACAGGATCCTTCGAAAAACTCTGGAAAGCAACCACAAAATCTTCCGGCTTCTTATCTGCAAAACCATTAACTCCCGCTTCCAATATATACTCCAAAGTCCATCCTGCCACTACCGAATAATATCCTAGAATAAGAAAACCGGCCAAAACTCCCAAATATCCCAACCACTTCCAATGAGTTCCGGGAGCCAAAACCTTATAAGCACGTCCCGTACTTGCTTTTGAATGACGACCTACTGTGAATTCGGCAATCATAATAGGCATTCCCAACATAAGAACACACGCCAAGTATACCAAAATAAATGCCGCACCTCCATGATTTCCCGTCTCATAGGGAAACCTCCATATATTACCAAGTCCTACAGCCGAACCTGCCGCCGCCAGAACAGCCCCAATCTTACTTCCGAAATTTACTCTTTCGCTTTTTTGCATAAAAAACTATCAAATTATTATAAATCAACACTAATTAGCCTGCAAAAGTATAAAATTAATCGTACTTTTGCGATGAATCACAAAAAAATTAAAGTATGCTATATTATTTTAGAAAATATCCGGTATCCTTGATCATTGTAGCTATCATCTTTTATCTTTCCTTTTTCACTCCTCCCAAAACAGATATGGAAGAAATCCCCTACATAGACAAAGTAGTGCATATATGCATGTATGGGGGACTCTGTCTCATTTTATGGATAGAATATCTGAGGAATCATAAGACTGTCAATTGGAATCATGTAATATGGGGAGGCATCATAGCTCCTGTAGCTATGAGCGGGTGTATCGAACTGATGCAAGCTTATTGCACAGATACCCGCAGCGGTGACTGGCTGGATTTTCTGGCAAACAGCATTGGAGTTGGACTAGCTGCCTTAATAGGATATTACTTACTTCGCCCCCTTATATGGCGTAAATCCTAAAAAGAAACGCCGACGATTCTTCGCGAACAGTCGGCGTGATGATAAAAGTCAAAGTTATATAATAAAGATAGAGAGTCAACTTAACGGAAATCTTTCAGATCATTCTGCAACCTCTGACGAGTGAAAAAGATACGGCTTTTCACTGTTCCCAACGGAAGTCCCAGTTTCTCGGCAATTTCCCTATATTTAAATCCTGATACATACATAGCAAACGGCACGCGGTAATCTTTAGGCAACGCATTCACGATACGATGTATCTCTTTCAAATCATAAGCACCTTCTGTAGAATCGAATCCTGATTCCTGTGGAAGATTCAAATGGAACAAGTTATCCGTCTGATCGACGAAAGTCTGATCACGCACTGTTTTACGATAATTATTTATAAATATATTACGCATGATGGTGTACATCCATCCTTTAAAATTCGTATCTGGAGTAAACTTCTCTTCGTTGTCCAAAGCTTTAAGTGAAGTTTCCTGCAACAAATCATTAGCCTCTTCTCTGTCAGCTGTCAATTTAAATGCAAAGCGAAATAATTCGGTTTGTATACTTAGTAAATGCTGTGTAAAGTCGACTGTCTTCATATTAATCTATTTTTAAGTTGTTATTTTCTGTTTTTGTTTTCTGTTGCAATATTAACGACTTCTTATAAAAGTCACGACAGAAAAACTAACAACAAAGGGGGTATAAACTATCAAATAACAGTTTTTACCCCCTAAATTAACAGTTAACAGGTGGTTTCGTTTTAACTTTTAATTAGCCGGTATCCCTCCACCGGTCCCAGCATTACCTCCTCCACTTTTCAAATCATCATTATTAATGCTTCGCGCTGCTTTTTTTACCTGAGCCTTCAACTCCCCAAAGCGCCAACTAATATTAAATCCATAATAACGCATCGGAATTCTGGTAGAAGTAGAAGAGCAGAAAGTAGAAGTATTGATATTATTCTTAAAAGTAATATATTTATTAAATAAATTGGACGAGTTAAGAGAAATAGTCAGCCTCTTTTCCTTCAAGAAAGAACGACTGAACCCTATCGCATAATAATAGAAAGAGGAACTTTTACCTTGCAAAGAGATATGCGGAGTACCACCCCCTCCATTCAGACTCAGACGCAGGTCCCAAGGCAGAGTCTGCTGAAAGCTTCCGAAGAGATTTCCTTCCCAGCCATGATTCTTTAAATCAAGCCCTGAACTTCTATAATCCACATAAGCTCCCCGTCCATTGATATTAAAGCGGGTTTTAGGAGACATATTCCAGTTCAGGAACAAAGACAAATTAATATTCTTACTTTTTCCTATATTATCATAGGTAGAATTCATCACACCATCTTTTATAAAAGAGTATTGCTCTATACCATTATTGACAAAAGAATAATTAGCACTGACATTTACATTAAATTTCTGCGAGAAACTACCGAAAGTAACACTAAGCGAATGGGCCTTTTCACTTTCCAAATCAGGATTACCGTAACTGATCGCAGTGGGGTTGCTGGTGTCAGTAAACGGATTCAAAAACCAAATACCCGGCCGACTGATACGCATATTATAAGATGCCCTCAAACTTTGAGTAGGAGCCAATTGGTAAGAGAACATCAAGGATGGAACCAAATCATCAAACTGAGCATCAAACTTCTCATCCTTATTTTTATAATCCGCATCCATAAATGTATGCTCATAGCGAATTCCCGCCTTTCCACCGAGTTTTTTGTACTTCATCTGATAGCCCAAATAAGCAGCCAGAATATCCTGCTTATGATCATATTGCGTGCTCATATCCTGATCATACTTATATTCTCCGGTTTTATCGGCCAGATAATATTTACCATCACTTTTACTTCTACGAAAAATATACTTTATACCAGTTTCAATGCTGTGTATCGAATTTATCGGATTGGTATAGTCCAATTGAGCCGTATGCTCTTGTGTGCTGGCATCATTTTTAAAATATTGGTTTTGCAAAAGATAAGGAACATTCAACGTATCCTCATAATCCGTATTCGCCTCACTGTTATTGGGTGAATGGCTAAAACGATAAGAAAAAGTAAGAAGTTCCCCTTTCTTTTTGAACGAATGCTGATAATCCATATTGCCCCCCACTTCGCCAAAGCCCGATTCATTATTTCCTAAAGAACCGTAACCGTAAACCGGATTACCGGCATAATTAGTCATCTGTGTATTTCCAATCCTCTTATTCGTAAAATTGCCAGTCATCAGATTCATAGAAAAACTGATCAGATTCAAAGTGTCAATCTCATAACTTCCTTCCAGACTGCCAAATTGAAAATTGCCATAGCTCTTGCTTCTTCGATGCGACTCCAAAAATTTATTTTCCTGAGATGTGAAATCCTCACGATATGAATCTTCAAATCCCTTTTGAGATCCCTGGTAGTTATAAGAATAATTACCGGTAACAGTGAACTTGCCCGACTGAACCGTACCATAACCGCCACCATACACACGCGTATTGCTTGCACCACCATTCAATGTCACCGTATATCCTTCCATTCCAGCTCCTATAGTGATAATATTCAAGATGCCCGCCACCCCTTCCGCGTCATATTTAGCCCCAGGCTCGGTGATAACCTCTATAGATTTAATGGAATTGGCCGGCATACTCCGCAATACCTCGGTAGGATTATTGCTCATCATGTTATTCGGCTTGCCATTAACATGCACTTTAAACTTACTGCTACCGTTTACTTGAATTTTATCCTCTCCATCTACAGTCACCAGCGGAACTTTACGGAGCATTTCAAGAGTCGTATTGGTTTTAGAATCCGGATCATCCTCTATACTATACGTCACTTTGTCTATTTCTGCCTTTACCAAAGGTTTCTGCGCTACCACCTCCACTCCTTTCAACATTTCAGTCGCTTCTGCTATCAGGATCTTACCCAAATCAACATTCTTACGATTGGTCGATATCGAGAATTCCTTCTGTACAGGAGACTTTCCTACAGAAGTAAAATGAATGAGATAAGTCCCCGGCACGGCAAGCCGTTCGTCAAACCTGCCGTCCGCTCCTGTCACGGCCAATTTCACCGGCTTTGCAGGATTATTCTTCAATGAAATACGGATTGTAGAATACGGTTCCCCTTCATTAGACAAAGAATCTAATAAGATTCCCTTGACTGAGAACTGGCCTTGGACAACCTTTTGCGCCTTCGCCGTAAATGACAAACTTGCTACAAGCAAGATAATGCCCCATAAAATGTTGTGTTTCATATATCAATAATGAGTTTGTGTTTGTTACAAAGGTAGGTAAACGATAGCAAGTAGTTTATTTTCAGACGTTAAAGAAGCCTATATATTATCTACCAGCGAGTATAAGGATTCTTCATCAAAAAAGAATTATAATAACGAATATCTCCCGTTACCTCTTTTTCGATGAAATGGGGCTTTTTGAACAATTCGTCCTCGCTATTCAATTCCACTTCCGCTACAGTCAAGCCCTCATTCTCACCATAAAACTCATCCACTTCAAAGATATGCTCTCCACTTTTCACCAAATACCGGATTTTATCAATCACCCCAGGCTCACACAGTTTCATCAACTCTTCGGCCTCTTGCAAACTGATCTCCTTCTCCCACTCATAACGACTTGTACCGGAGTCATTGGAAGCCCCTTTGATAGTAAGATACCCTTTATTATCCCGAATACGCACCCGGACAGTTCTTCCACGAGCACTACAGATATAACCTTGCACAATATGACTATGCGCATAAGCCTCTAGTTTATAACTATCATCCTTTACTAAAAATTTTCGTTCTATTTCTTGTCCCATAGCGTTTTAATATATAAAAAAGCCCCGCAAAGAATAACCTCAGCAGGACTTCACTATTTCTTCTTCTTCTGTTTTTATCCATACATGGCATAGCCTACCATAATAACAAGGGCTAATACGATTAATCCGATGAACAGACCTTTTACAATCCTATTTGCTTTCTCTTCTTCCCGCTTACTATAAGCAGCTTTCTTATTCTTTCCCATAAGTATTTCATTTTTAAGATTAAACCATCTCCTTTGAATATCCCAAAAGTACAAAGTTTCTAGAAGAAAACAAATAAATTACGAAGAAATTACTAATTCTCCGAACCAGAAAACTCCATCAAGTATGCCTTGATAAAGCCATCAATCTTTCCATCCATCACTCCGTTCACATCCGAAGTTTGAAAATTAGTACGATGATCCTTCACACGACGGTCATCAAAAACATAACTGCGTATTTGTGATCCCCATTCAATCTTCTTCTTGCCTGCCTCCACCTTGGCCTGTTCTTCCATGCGGTGCTGCAATTCCTTATCATATAAAATTGAGCGCAACTGGCGCATCGCATTTTCCTTATTCTTCGGCTGGTCACGGGTTTCAGTATTCTCAATCAAGATTTCCTCTTCCTCACCGGTATATGGATCTTTATATTGATAACGCAGACGTACTCCTGATTCCACCTTGTTCACATTCTGTCCGCCGGCCCCCCCCGAACGGAAAGTATCCCAAGACATACGGGCAGGTTCAATTGTCACTTCAATACTATCATCCACCAACGGCGTTACAAACACAGAAGCAAAAGAAGTCATCCGTTTCCCCTGAGCATTATAAGGAGACACGCGCACCAAGCGGTGAACTCCATTCTCACCTTTCAGATAACCATACGAAAAACTGCCCTCAATATTCATTGTCACCGTCTTGATTCCGGCCTCATCCCCATCCTGAAGATTAGCCACGCTCACTTTATAGCCATTGGTCTCCGCCCAACGCATATACATACGCATCAGCATGGAAGCCCAATCCTGACTTTCAGTACCACCAGCACCACAATTAATTTTCAATACACAATCCATTTGGTCAGCCTCCTGGCGAAGCATATTCTTCAGTTCCAATGCCTCCACCGCAGTGACAGCCTTTTGATATGCTGCATCCACTTCTTCTTCGGTAACCAAATCGTCTTTACAAAAGTCAAAAGCCAATTCCAGTTCATCTGCCATCGTCTTTACCTCACGGTAACCGTCGATCCATTTTTGCAGATCTTTGACCTTCCTCATTTGTGCTTCTGCTTTCTTGGCATCATCCCAAAAACCGGGCGCCTGCGTACGCAGTTGTTCTTCTTCCACCTGAACCAGTTTATTTTCTATGTCCAGATATCTTTCAAGTGCCGCAGTACGTTCTTTTACGTCTTTCAGTTGCTCTATTGTTATCATCTTGAGAATTTTTGCATTTCAGGATGCAAAGATAGTGGAAATCTATTCATTTTCCCATTATTCTTCGTACATCTTTTCTATTTCGGCAGCATAGTTCTTGTTCAGCACATTACGTTTTATTTTCAACGTATTGGTCAGTTCACCACGCTCCATACTGAAAGGATGGGGCAACAAGGTAAACCTCTTGATCTGTTCATAATGTGCAAACTGCTGCTGCAGTGTATCAATCCGCTCTTTAAACAAATCGATAATTTCCGGTTTCTGCAACAGTTCCTCCATACTTTCATAGCGAATACCTTTTTTTGCGGCATACTCTTTCACCAGTTTATATTCAGGAATAATCAAAGCAGAAACAAATTTACGTTCATCGGCAATAATAGAAATCTGATCGATATAACGGTCTACCACCAATTTGGCTTCAATGGCTTGAGGAGCGATATACTTTCCGTTTGAAGTTTTAAACAAGTCCTTGATACGCTCTGTAAGGAACAAATGCTCATCTTTTATATAACCCGCATCACCGGTATGGAACCATCCGTCTTCAGTAAACGCCGCCTTCGTAGCAGCTTCCTTTTTATAATAGCCATGAGTGATTCCTTCACCACGTAACATTATTTCGTTATTCTCCCCTATTCTGACCTGCACATGGGGCATGATACGCCCCACCGAACCAACCACATGGTCATTATCATTCTCACAAGCAACCGTTGCAGTAGATTCCGTCAATCCATAACCGGCTACCATATTAATTCCCACCGACAAAACAAACTCCTGTACAGCCGGTGGAATAGCCGCACCGGCAGTAGGGAAGAAACGCCCGTTTTCAATGCCAATAGTCTTTTTCAACAAGCTATAGATCGTTTTCTCATAAAATTTATATTTCATGTGCAATACAGGCGGAGGAGTCAGCCCTTTGTACACATAATCCAAATTATGTTCACGCCCCACTTTAATAGCATCCAGCATCAACTTCTTTTTCAATCCGGTTGTCTCATTGATTTTTTCTTGCACGCCGGCATACACTTTCTCCCAGAAACGGGGAACACTGCACATAGCCGTAGGACGGATCTCCTTTATTGTCTTCTGGATATCAGCAGGACGCAAGTTGATAGACAAAGTACACCCCATCGAAAGACACCAGCAAGTCCATGCACGCTCAAACACATGAGTAAAAGGAAGGAAATTCATAATCACATCCTGATCACCCAATTGAGGGAAACGTTCATCATGTGCCGGAATGGCCGCCTCATAGCAAGAATGATGCAACATCACCCCCTTGCTGTCTCCGGTTGTTCCACTGGTATAAAGAATATTGGCAAGATCACCATTACCCGACTCTGAAGTACGCTTGTCTACCTCAGCTTGATGCGGATGCGCCTCACCCAATTTCAGAAAGTCATCAAAATAAATGGAAGTCTGGTCCCGCTCATCACGCTTTACCTCCCTGTCGAAAATTATAATCTGTTTCAGTTGGCTTCCCAGTAGCATAACCCGGAACGCCACATCATATTGCAACTGTTCACCTACAAAAATATAACGTATTTCGGCATCACCTACCATATAATGTACCTGCGCCTCGGAACTGGTAGCATAAAATGGTACAGTAACAGCCCGTACCCCAAAAGCTCCAAAGTCCACATACAGGCATTCCGGTTTATTTTGAGAAAAAACTGCTATATTTTCCTGTATGCCTATACCTAATTCTATCAATGCATTCGAAACTGTTTTTACAGTTGCGGCAAACTGGTTCCAAGAAACCGGAATCCATGTTTCTGTTTTATAATCGCGGTAACGCAACGCTACACGATCACCATATTTCCCTGCCTGACGTTGTATCAGGACAGATAAGAAAGAACTACTCATTCCAAAGATTTATTTTTAATTCATCGGCAAAGTTATCGTTTAATTTGGAATTATCCTCTATAAACAGGCATTAATTTTCCCAACCAGTCAAAGAGTTAGAAGAAATCAGCCGAAAGATTTAGTTGCATATCTAACTTAATTACCTACTTTTTTCATCACCGTTTACCACGCAAAAATAGTATCTTTGCAACACATTAAATTATTAAAATCAAGATGATTGATATAGAATATTACACTTCCGAAGCAACCACATTGCTGAATTCGTTAATCGGTATCCCCTCATTGAGCCGGGAAGAAGAAGCTGCCGCTGACTTTCTGCAGAACTATATTGAAGAAACAGGTATCATGACCGGTCGTTCGGGCAACAACATTTGGTGTATCAGTCCGATGTTCGACCTCAACAAACCGACTATTTTACTAAATTCCCACATCGATACCGTAAAACCGGTAAACGGATGGCGGAAACATCCTTTCACTCCGAAAGCCGAAAACGGAAAGATTTACGGTTTGGGAAGTAATGACGCCGGCGCCAGTGTAGTATCCTTATTTCAGGCGTACCGCCATCTCTCTACAACCGAGCAGGCATACAATCTGATCTTTCTTGCCTCATGTGAAGAAGAAGTTTCCGGAAAAAACGGAATAGAAAGCGTATTGCCCCAACTACCTCCCATCACCTTAGGCATAGTGGGTGAACCGACAGAAATGCAGCCTGCTATTGCCGAAAAGGGATTGATGGTGCTGGATGTTACCGCATACGGCAAAGCCGGACATGCCGCACGCAATGAAGGAGTGAATGCTATCTACAAGGTACTGGAAGACATTCAGTGGTTCCGTGATTATAAATTCCCAAAGGAATCTTCCCTGCTGGGGCCTGTCAAAATGAGCGTGACACAAATAAATGCCGGCACGCAGCATAATGTCATCCCCGATACTTGTACTTTCGTTGTGGATATCCGCAGTAATGAATGTTACTCTAACGAAGAACTATTCAAAGAAATAAGTGCCCATCTAAAAAGCGAGGCGAAAGCTCGTTCTTTCCGCTTGAACTCATCTCATATCGGTGCCGAGCATCCCTTTGTGAAACGCGCGGTAAAACTAGGACGTGCACCTTTCGGTTCTCCTACTTTGTCCGATCAGGCATTGATGAAGTTCCCGTCTGTCAAAATCGGTCCGGGAAAGTCCTCCCGTTCACACACGGCTGATGAATATATCATGGTTTCGGAAATTGAGGAAGCGATAAGGCTTTATATCGAGATGCTGGACGGACTGGTGCTGTAAACGACTTACAAAGACGCTATTTCCCCTATAGACAGACCGGTAACCTGTGCAATTACATCAAATGCAATACCGGCCTGCTTCATTTTTTTTGCATTCTTGAAGCATTCTTCCTTACGACCTTGCTCAAGACCTTTTTCAAGGCCCTCTTTAAGACCTTCCTCACGCCCTTTTTTCAACTGGGTAGACATCACGCTGTACCAGTCGCGGAAATTCTTCAAACTTTCCCAATACTCGCCTAACTCCTTAGGATTGAACTTAGCTATCTCGGCAGCCTCGAAAAGACGGTCGAACACACGGTTCTGCAACGCACGCGGACGCTCGAACAGGGAAGACAGGTTACGCAGAACGAACAGCCATTTGTCGAACATGCTCTCCAACTCATCCTCCTTCTTGTTGAACTTCGGCATTTCAAGATAGATAAAAGTAAGCTTGTCATAAAATACCTTATGGGTGTACAGGTCCACCAGCTTCACTTCGTGGTGGAAATAGTCCCCGTCCGTATCATTGAAAGTGAAATTAAGGATGCCGATGATATAAACAGCTTTCAACTCATAATCCCATTTTCCCCGTTGGGACTGTTCACGGATAGGGAAAGTAGCATAATACACACTGCGGTCTTTAAAGAACTGCTGCTCACCACGCTGCATTTCCACCAGGAATTTCTCGCCCTTCTCGTTTTCGCAATATACATCAAACACCGCACGGCGGTCATACTCCTGCGTATCCAGATGCTCCGCATTCAAATAGGTGACATCCTTCACAGTCTCTTCCTTGAACAGAAGCGCGTTCAGGAAACTGATAAGAAGTTCCTTGTTCATTGCCGTGCCGAAAAGCAGCTTGAAGCCGAAATCGGTATAAGGGTTGATGTATTTATCCTGTATGCCTTCTGTTCCCATATCTATCCGAGGTTTAATAAGTTATGATACAGGACAAAAGTAATCAATATACTGCAATTCCCCGTCTTAAAAGAAAGATTTAACTATTTATCGCCTCCTCCACTTGACATCATCCAAAATCACAGTCGAAAAGTTATCACATAAATTCATTATTCAATCCTGTTACAGTCTGTCCTTCCATTACTCATCAAACGGTTTCTGATACCCTAAGAGTTTCCGTTCAATTAAAAAACAGATCAAACTCTTTTTTATACTTTCCAAAAGAGAAAACATAAGGATTAAATTCAACAGATTCCGTGACATCAACCAATTGATTATAATCAGACAGAATCTTTTTCACATCATCTATATCATATCCGTCAGGCATATACACCGGGTGTAAATGATCAAAGTCCGCCAAGTCGTTCGTCAACAAGTTGGAGGCTATCCCCTTGCCGGAATCCAATCCGGGATGAGGAGTAAAGAAAGAAAAAAAGACTTCAATATTGTTTGTTGGAGTCCAGTCCCTGATATAAGGTAATATGTTCTGCAAATAGTTTTTAGACATTCCCGGATACAATACCTGTAAAACCGGTCGTGCTGTTATATGATATCGGGCACATAAATCCATTGCTTTAAACACGGTTTCGGTCCAAATGCCCGAACGGCTTTTCAATGAAGATACAAGGTGCTCATTTTCAAAGCTCTCCACTCCCATAATCAGATGAGTAACCCCGAATTCTCTCAAGACAGATATGGACTGTTCATTCACCCGGTCAATTCTTGTTTCCGCTATCACCTTCTTGAAAGATAACCGGAAGTCACATGCTGCTAGGATATGTGGTGACTGCAAAATATCATCGTCTATGATTTTCAATATTTGCCGATTAGCAAGACGCTTCAAATCGGAACGGACTACCTCGACAGACCTGTGTGAACAAACTCCTGCATTCCAAATGCGGCGCAGTGAACAGAAATTACAATTGTACACGCACCCGAAAGTGATCTCATAACATACCGGATCGTTCCGATAACAATCAAACAAAGGTAAATCCCAAATATCGCCCACTTCGAAATCAATATCATACTGCCTTCTGCCTTCCACGATCCTATCCAAAGGGAATTGGTCAAACATTCCGGCAAGAGGAGCCCCTTTGATAATTTTGTCAAAACAAGGATAATTCGTTGATATTCTCTCTGCATTCATGCTGGCAAAAATTCCCCCAAGGATTACATAACACCCCTCGCTCTTGGCTATCTGCGCTAATTTCACGGCATGGGGGAAAGTTGCCGTATTGGATGTGATCAGCACAAAGTAAGGTTGCTCTCCCTGCAAATGCCTAGAGAAAGACTGCTTTGTCCTTCCCTCTACATACAATGAAAGACGGAACTTCTTGTCCAGTTCCAAAAATCTGATCAAATAGGGGAAAGTCAATGCCAACGCGTATTGATGAGAAACGATTTGGTATCCGCTTGAAGGCTGAACCAGGCATAATCTGTCGGAAAAAACGGGCATAGTGCACTATCTTATATAGGGTGAAGTCTTGGAACTGACGAATTTCTGTATCATGTCTAGTTCAATGTCAGTAATATTAACCGACAGGTTCAGCAAGGCCAACAGCTGCCTGATGTGTTGCTTACTAATGTCTTCACAGCGTTGCAAATCGTCTCCCCAACTTACCTGACGGTCTAGGTGAGTATAAAGTTTCCGCCCCTGCTCCAGTTCCATCTTGTACGCATCGTAAAAATCAGAGCCTTTTGAATATACAACACCCGGTTTCGTCCGATCCTCCCTTGTTACAAGAACCATATTATCTGAGAATTCCCTTTTGAATATGGAGAAGTGATTTTTCAGATAGACATCAATGTTCAAGGTTCTTCCGTAAAAATAAGCTGCTATGATGGTTGCCAGCAAATCGCATTTTACATTCGCTTGGGTAACCACATTACCCGGAGTCACTAAATTACTGTATGTCGCGTACATCCGGCAGACATTCTCGTCCCGTGGATCAAGAATATAGATGCAGACATGCATGGTCCGATGCTGTTCTTCACACAGATTCATTAAGCTAGGCAGAGTGATGTCTCGAGTGTAGCGTCCGCTTCCCCCGTCATACCACCATTCATGGGTGTTTGTCCTGCATTCGCGGTGATGATTATTGATTTGATAGGGCTGCAATACTTTAAATTCACCTATTTTCATCTTTTTGGGAGATGCCCAAACCAGCAAGCCACCCAGTATAACTGCGACAGACAAGGAAGAGAATAAGGTTTCGAGTATGGACTTCCATAGCAAGTACCTGGTTTCACCGGTAGCCAGATTTGGATAAATCACATAATGCAGGACTAAAAAAAGACCGCCCAACAATCCAATGATTACTATCCCGAATTTTACCTTATTGGATATCATTTCCAATTCCTCTAGTTCCATGATAAATTGTTTTTCTTTGTTTTTACATTGTATGGTATCAAAGGCACTAAAAAAGCGAGGAAAGAAACCGCTCCATTATGGGAAGCATTTTCTTTCCTCGCTTGAAAATAGTCTTATGGTAAAGAGGGTGTGCCAAGGTGACAAGGCACACGCCTTTTTATCTAATTAAAACGGAACTCCTATCAAGGTTTTGCATTTCTGATTACTTCGATAGTAAAGTCGAATGAAGTAGTACCCCAGTCATGCTTGTATGCGACGGTTACAGTAACTACCTTTTCGTAGATTGTACCGGTCGGGTCGATTGTACATTTCAATTTACCGTTTTCAATTGTCCAACCTTCTGTCTTTGTAGAGAAGGTAAGTCCTGTTGATGAAGTAGCTGTTCTATACAATGACTGTTCAGCAGCAAGCAAATCGAATTTACCATCTTTTACATTGTACTTCACAACATCCTGGTCAATATAGTCTTTCAGAACCAATGAGTTCCATACAGATGTCTTCTTGTCAGCACCTAATACAGTCTTAGCATAAGTTACGAAATCAATTACTGTATTCTTAGCCAAAGTTGCATCATAAAACTTGCCCAAGTTAGCTGTTCCTGCGAATGCTTTCAACGGGCTTTGAACCTTCCATGTATCAGTTCTGTAGAAGTTATCTTTAGCTACAGTACCATCATACAGGTCAATCTTCAATTCCTTAACCTTGGCTGCATCTACTGGTGCAGTGAACTTAACAGTGTTGCCTTCGAATGTCAATGTACCCGCAGTTATCAAACCTTTCACATAATCATTCTGCTTTTCAGCATCCAAGTTAAAGGCAAGAGTAGCATCAGTCGGAATTACAGTGTACATGTCATCGAATACATTTGATTCCAATGTATAAGTTGTCTTGTCTGCACTCCATTTACCAATGATAGTCTGTGCTTTATATTCTTCCTTAACTGTTGCGCTGAAGTTACGAGTTACAGAAACATCTGTCAATGTCAAAGCAAAATACTTAGCATCATAGTTGTTCCATACTGCATAAGGCATTTTGTTCTTACCAAATGTACCATTCCAAGCACTAAACTTATAAGTCTGTCCACTAACCTGAGCTTCAGGAGAAACATACAATGTTGTTTTCGGCAACTTAGCCTTAGCTCCAACCATCAAGAACAGAGAGTCTTTATCTGCATTGGTTCCGCCATTTCTGTAATACAACAAGATGTCACCGTCAGCAATAGTCAATTCATCTGAATCAATGTTAGAAGCCATTTCTGCTACTCCATTTGTTTTAGAAACTTGCTCATATGCCTTAGTTTCTTCGTTATAAGCATACAACGGCAATAAATAATTCTTCCAAGAGTAATTATCACCAGCCACAACGTCACGACCACCAACTTCCGATTCAAACTTACGCACATTCAAAGAAACAATCTGAGTCTTAGTAGCATAGTCCAAAGCCAGTGTACCTTCATTAGGAATCAAATCTACAGTACCGTAGTTAATTTCTTTTTCCGGACGAACAGCTTTCACGAAAATCGTATTCTTGAATACATAGTCATCCACACCTTCTACCTGAGATTTTACAGTTGTTGTAACCTCAACACCTGCATATTCATTGATAGCAGAAGACTGATAAGCTTCTTTCACAGCCAAGATACCGTCTTTAACCTCAAAAATACCCTGACGTGTATTTATTGTCTGGCCATCGAACGTTATCTCCATATCCTGATCAATCAACTTGAAAGACTGGGTATATTCAATATTCGTTTCTGCCAAAGGCATTACTTTCTGATTAATAACAACAGCTGCATTGACTGAATCATTCAAATTGAATTGTTCTGTATAGTTAAACTTATCAGCAACCTCCCAAGTATTAGCAGTTTTTACAGTTGATGTTATTTCACGAGGATCAATTTCTTGTCCCGGGAAGATACGGTAAGCATGGATATCTTCACTATATACATTGGCAACCTGTACATTGAAATAGTCAGATGCAGAAACATACTGATTATACATCTTCACGTCCAATGAGGTTTTATAGTTTGTGCCAGATACCATATTCTGCGGACGCATAGAAACGCTCAAGATACCATTTTCCAATGAAGCCGATTTTTCCACATAGCTCAATGCGGGAACAGCAGCTCTGGTCTTGTAGGTATCAGAGAAATAGAATTCAGCGTCGGACAAAGAAAATGTTTCAGGATATACCTTGAATTCTGCTTTAGCCGGAACAGACGCAAATAAAACATCTTTGTCCCTATTACCGTCTTTATCCTTATATTTCAGCAAATAGGCATAAACGATATCCTCCATATCGTCTTTTGCCTGCTTTCTATAAACGATAGTCTGCAAACCATTGAAAGCAGAACCTTCCATCAGCAATGTATATTCCCTGCCATCAATAGTTACCTTCATGGTCTGATCTTTTTCATTGTAGATCATTGACGGAATAGTGGCATTGTACTTGAATGAAGTCTTATAATCACCAATATTAATGTAGCCATCCTCATCCACATAAATCAAATTACCTACTGCATCAGCAATATCATCGGCACTGGCATTGGCACCAGTAGCCTTAATCTTTTCACCGGCTTCATTCAATACATACTCATAAGTACCGCCTTCGTCTACACTGACCATCCAGTAGCTATCGGCATCCACTTTGAACTTCGGAACGATAGAAGAGCCTGCAGGACCTGCGGGACCTTGTATACCCTGCAAACCTTGTTCGCCCTGAGCACCGTCCTTACCATTAGAGATGATAATTTTAGAGCCGTCAGTAAAGGTCAGTTCATAGCCATTGGCAACCGCTGTGTATGAGCTGATGGATTTGCCGGCTTCAATCGCTGCATCCAGACTAGCAATGGTGGCCTTGATATCAGTCAACTCTTTGTTGATGTTGTCAATGTCATCATCGTAGTCTTTACAAGATACAAATGTTCCTGTTGACGAAACCATTAAGGCTCCGAACAGGATTGCACTTAAAAACTTTTTGTTCATAATAGAAAAACTTTAAATTTATAAATTTAAAAAACTAAAATTGGTTATACATATTAATTTCATTATTAATAGCTTAGCTAGTTTGCCGTCTGCGAATGATGCCTCCTCCTTTCTTGAGTCTGATATGACAAAGGTGATACCCCGACAATACGGCTGAAAGCAGAGTAGAAAGCACTTTTCGAAGCAAAGCCACAACTGCAAGGCAGCTCAATCAGCGCACAACGTCGGGAACAGAGAAGTTCTTTGGCATATTCCACACGATACGTATTCACAAGTTCCTTCAAATTACAACCGAAGTATTTGTTCACCACATTGCTCAGATAAGTCTGGTTCGTTTCAAGCAGTTCACTCAGTTTTTTCAGAGAAAGCGAGGTGTCAAGGAATACCTGACGTATCTCAAGCTGGTACAATATACCTTTATATATATTGCAATCCACCTTGCGAATGTCTGTTCCCTTTCCGGCAAACTCCTCTTTCCATTGCCGCTCGGCGGCCTTGAAAAGCAAAGTCTTCTGCCGCTCGGAAGTAGCGGTCGTGCGTTTACGTCTCAGAAATAGATATTCCATCTGCTTTATGTTGTTTTCATTTAGTTATACCGCTTCAAAGACCAGATATATTCTATATATAAAAAGGTCTTAAAAACGACATTTTTTGTAGATCTCTTGATAAGAGATCTACAAAAAGCATTAACACACATTATATCAACATATTACAGAGCTGTTGAAACGGAATAAAGAAGAATATAAATAAGTGAGAGAACTATTTTTTTATATAAATTCCTATTTTTTTTGCCAAAAATGTATTAGTTCTCAAAACTTTGCTTATTTTTGCACAGAAAATATATATCTCTTATCAAGAGATATATAAATCGGGTCATGTAAAAGCGAAGCATAACAAACTGAAAGACAGAATGTTGCTACTTATAAAGAGTTTATGTTAGCTTTAAAAGGAGAAAAGTTCATCATTTTAACTTTTTTTGTTTCATCAAAGAGAAATCCCATCAACCATTTTTTTTAAAGTTCTACTATAAAAGTCCAGAAGCATTTGGAATTATTATGGAAATGACAATAGATCGAACCCTGTTGCATAAACCTTTTCTATCTCCTGATTAAACCTTTTTATACGGATGTATTCTATCTCCATAGCCTTTGGAGCTATCTCCATAAGCTTTGGAGTTATCTCCCAAGGCTATGGAGTTAACTCCAAAGGCTTACGGAGATAGAACAAACAGGAAAAAAACCTTTAACCATACGGCGGGAAAGGTTTAGAAATATAGACAAGAGCTTTTAAGGATGAATCTGATTACAAAGCTACGCATTCCTTAAGCAGGGAGGAAAAGTCCCCAGACTGCCTTCTTATAAAAAAGCGAAACAACATATTGGCAGGAAGATATACATCTGACTACATGTATGTTATATAGCAACAAGTCGAAATGCTAAAGTGAGGGCATATATCCAATCCCAATCTTTACTTTTGCCTGTCATACAAACCATCCATAAAATTACGAACGCTCGTACAGGGGGGTATCACAAACAATTGCATGAAATAAATCCCCACTAAATTTCTGCTGACCCAAAAGCCGGATAAGCCCTCATTTCAGCAGGCTGAAGGATTTATATCCGGATGAAGGAAATAAAGTAAAAATGGTTCATCATAAACAACTGAGTAACAATATATTACCTTACAATGAAGGATTTGAAGGAAAAAAAACAGGTTATAGAGCCAAATCTTCTCTATAACCTATTTATATTACCAATTACCTTGAAACAATCAGAGAGTGATATCTTTCATTATCTTTTCTAATGCTCCGGCATTATGGTTCACATAATCTCCGGCAGCTTTCCCTGCTTGTTGCAAGCAAGCCTTATCCGACAAAAATTTGTCCATCAACCGTTTAAAATCATCATAGCCAGTCACTTCAAAACCGCCTTTCTGCTCCAACAAATGTTGCGCCTCGCGAAATTTCTTGTTGTTAGGTCCGAATATCACAGGAATACCATATACAGCCGCTTCCAACACATTATGAATTCCAACTCCGAAACCACCCCCAATATACGAAATCTCACCATATCGGTAAATGGAGGACAGCAATCCGTAACAGTCGATAATCAAACAATCGGCCTGTGTCACATTTTCTTCCGTAGCCTCGGTATAGCGGATGCACGGACGTTTCACCTTATCTAAAATCTCTTTCAAATGACTGTCGCTCACCACATGAGGAGCAATAACCAGTTTCATCTCAGGATGCTCATTGAAATATTTGATAAAAATATCCTCATCCGGTCCCCATGAGCTGCCTGCAACAAAAGTCAACGAGCCACCTTTGAACTTCTCCACCAGCGGAAGCTGCTTGGCTTGATGGCAGATATCCAGCACACGGTCAAAACGAGTATCGCCCACAACTGTCACATCGGTCACACCAATTGTTGCCAGTAATTTTTTGGAAACTTCATTCTGTACAAACAAATGAGCAAAAGTCCTCAGCACCTCACTATATCTCTTCCCATACCAACGGAAAAAAATCTGATTGGGACGGAAAATGGAAGATACGCTATAGGTGGGAATACCTCTCCTATGCAACTCATTCAAGTAATTCTGCCAAAATTCATACTTGATAAAAAACACCATACAGGGATTAGCCAATTCTACAAACCGACGGACATTACGCGGAGTGTCGAAAGGCAGATAGCAGACAAGGTCTGCCCCCTGGTAGTTCTTTCTCACTTCATACCCTGAGGGAGAAAAGAATGTCTGCAATATTTTATATTCGGGATGCTCCTTACGGATACGTTCTATCAAAGGGCGTCCCTGTTCGAACTCACCCAATGAAGCTGCATGAAACCAAATATAACGGGCGTTTTTGTCTATCTTGTTACGCAAGATATCAAATACCTCCCAGTGTCCTTTTACCATTTTGGCAGGCTTGGCACTGAACAGGCCGGCAACCTTCACCCCGAATAGATAAATATAGATGACTAAGTTATAAATCATAACTACCGGCTATTACTTGAGCACTTCCACAGCCCGACGAATGCGTCGCAATGTTTCTTCTTTCCCTAAAACAGCTGAAATATCAAACATATGCGGGCCTTTACCCTCACCTACCAAGGTTAAACGGAAAGCATTCATTATATTACCCAAGTGATAACCTTTATCTTCTATCCATTTCATGACCACAGCTTCCTGGTTTTCCAGCGAGAAGTCGTCCAAGGCCTCCAACACGTCCGCCAACTCCAGCATACGTTCGGGAGAGTCCTCTTTCCAACGTTTTTTACGGGTCTTCTCATCATATTCCGTAGGAGCGACGAAGAAGAATTTGCAAGTTTCCCACAAATCCTTGATAAAACTTACACGATCTTTCATCAAACCTACCACGGTCACTACTTTATCCATAGGAGCTTCAATGCCGTGCTCTTTCAAGATCGGCATGAAAAGCCCGGCTACTTCCTCATTACTTTTCTTCAATATATATTCATGGTTAAACCATTTTCCTTTTTCAAAGTCGAATTTCGCTCCGGCTTTGCTGCAACGGTGCAGGTCGAAAAGCTTCACCAGTTCATCCAAAGACATCAGTTCCTGGTCATTGCCCGGATTCCATCCCAACAGGGCAAGGAAATTGATAACAGCTTCGGGCAGGTAACCCGACTCACGATAACCGGAAGACACCTCACCGGTTTTGGGGTCGTGCCATTCCAACGGGAAAACAGGGAAGCCAAGACGGTCACCATCACGCTTGCTCAGTTTACCGTTACCATCCGGTTTCAACAACAAGGGAAGATGTGCGAACTCGGGCATGGTATCCGCCCAGCCGAAAGCCCGGTACAGCAGGACATGCAACGGAGCGGAAGGCAACCATTCCTCACCACGGATTACATGGGAAACTTCCATCAAATGGTCGTCCACAATGTTTGCCAAATGATAAGTAGGCAGTTCATCCGCCGATTTATATAAAACTTTATCATCTAAAATGGAAGAATTGATCACTACCTCGCCACGGATAATATCATGTACGTGTACATCTTCATTCGGTTCAATCTTGAAACGTACCACATATTGCTTCCCATCGGCAATCAGTGCATCCACTTCTTCTTTCGGCAGAGTCAAAGAGTTACGCATAGACATACGGGTAGAAGCATCGTACTGGAAATTAGAGATTTCCTGACGTTTGGCATCCAACTCTGCCGGAGTATCGAAAGCAATATACGCCTTATCGCTGTCAAGCAACACCTGTACATATTTCTTATAAATATCACGACGTTCAGACTGACGGTAGGGGCCGTAGTTACCACCAAAGCTGACTCCTTCGTCGAAGTTTATCCCCAACCACTTAAACGACTCAATGATATATTCTTCCGCACCCGGAACAAAGCGATTTGAGTCGGTATCTTCTATACGGAAAATTAAATCTCCACCATGCTGGCGAGCAAACAGATAGTTATACAAGGCTGTGCGCACACCGCCGATATGCAACGCTCCCGTCGGGCTCGGAGCAAAACGAACTCTTACTTTTCTTTCTGACATTGTTGTTTTATATAAAATACGCTGCAAAATTAATCTAAATTTCCCGATTTTTTCGTATTTTGCGCGCAAAAATATACGATTATGAGAAGTTTCAAGACCAGCAAACGGTTTTCATATAAAAATTTGATTTATAAAAGCCTTATTTTCATTGCCACAGTATCGGTAATAGTCTACTTTTTGCCCAATGAAGGGAAGTTCAACTATCAATTTGATATAAACAAGCCTTGGAAATACGGACTGTTACAGGCATCTTTTGATTTTCCGATTTACAAAAACGATCTGCAAGTACAAAAGGAACAGGACAGCATCCTGGCAGACTATCAACCTTATTTCCAAATAGACAAGGAAGCCGAAAAAAATGTCCTTTCCAAATTAAGGGAGGATTACAACAAGACCTTACGCCATTCACTGCCGGGCACGGACTATGTGCGTTATATTGAACGCACATTAAAGGCACTGTATGAGGACGGAATCATTGCCGGAAATGACTTGAAGCGTATGGAGGAAGACAGTATCATTGCCATACGGCTGGTAGACAAGAATGTAGCTACGAGCCGTTTTATCGACCAATTGTACACCGTGAAGGAAGCCTATGAATATTTGCTGAATGCGGATACCGCCCACTACAAAAAGAAGATATTACAACAATGTAGTCTGAATGATTACATTACACCTAATCTGGTTTATGATGAAGAAAAGTCCGAAGCCGCGCAAAAAGATCTGCTCTCTAATATTTCATGGGCAAACGGCTTTGTGCTGAACGGACAAAAGATTATTGACCGTGGAGAAATTGTTGATGAGCAAACTTACAATATATTGGAATCCTTACGCAAGGAATGGGAAAAACGCAGCGACTCGGTACAAGAGAAAAGACTGACATTGGCCGGACAAATATTATATGTAGGAATCTTCCTGTTCTGCTTCATGGCCTATCTGGAGTTGTTCCGGGCAGATTATTATGAACGAAAAGGAACACTCACCTTGCTATTTGCGCTGATTGTATTCTTCCCCGTCCTGTCTTCCATTATGGTGGAACAGAACTTGTCAAGTATTTACGTGGTTCCATTTGCCATGATTCCGATTATAGTCCGTGTTTTCCTTGACTCAAGAACGGCATTCATGGCACATGTCACTATCATTTTGCTTTGCTCCATCACTTTACGTTTTCCACATGAGTTTATATTGTTACAGGTAGTGGCAGGAATGGTGGCGATCTATAGTTTGAGAGAATTGTCCCAACGGTCGCAATTGTTACGGACGGCTTTGGTTGTATTTATCAGTTACGCTTTATTATATTTTGCTTTCGAGCTGATTCATGAAGATGATTTGACCAAGCTGAATACGCGCATGTACATCTATTTTATGATCAACGGTATTTTACTGCTGTTCGCCTATCCGTTACTATTCCTTTTGGAGAAAATATTCGGTTTTACTTCAGATGTGACTTTGGTAGAATTGTCAAATATCAACAATAGCTTGCTTCGGGAAATGTCCGAAGTAGCTCCGGGCACTTTCCAACACTCATTGCAGATGGCAAACCTGGCTGCGGCGGCGGCAAACAAGATTGGAGGTAAAAGCCAGCTGGTACGTACAGGAGCATTATATCATGATATCGGTAAAATGGTGAATCCGGCTTTTTTCACAGAAAACCAGTCGGGAGTCAACCCACACAAGAGTTTAAGTTATGAACAAAGCGCCCAGGTTATCATCAGTCATATTACCGACGGACTGAAACTGGCGGAGAAGCATAATCTGCCCAAAGTGATCAAAGACTTCATTAGTACCCATCATGGACGGGGACTGACGAAGTATTTCTACATTTCATATAAAAACGAACATCCTGACGAAGAAGTGGACCAGGAAAAGTTCCGCTACCCCGGTCCGAACCCGTTCACCAAAGAACAGGCCGTCCTGATGATGGCAGACTCTGTAGAAGCGGCTTCACGCAGCCTGCCGGAGTACACGGAAGAAAGCATCAGCACACTGGTAGATAAGATTATTGACACACAGGTATCTGAAGGGTATTTCAAAGAATGCCCTATTACGTTCAAGGATATAGCAACAGTTAAAGCGCTGTTTAAAGAAAAGCTGAAAACGATGTATCATACTCGTATCAGTTATCCGGAACTAAAGAAGTAAGTAATCCAGCACAAGCATCTTCCAATATATCAAGCACGTTCTCGAACCCTTGCGCACCGCCATAGTAAGGGTCGGGAACATAGTCTGCCACCTTGGTGCGGCAATAATCTGTCATGCGATGGATTTTCTTTTCCGTTTCCAGATCGGGAGCACGTTCCATCAAGTCCTCTATATTACGGTCGTCCATACCGATGATCATATCAAAATGATAAAAATCTTCCGTACAGACAGGACGGGAACGATGGGTCAGATTGTAACCGCGGCGGGAAGCATGCATCCGCATACGGCTGTCGGGCAATTCCCCTCTATGATAACTCAGGATTCCGGCAGAATCCACCTCTATCTCGTGTTCCAGTCCTTCTTTCTTTATGAGAGTACGCATCACTTCTTCTGCCGAAGAAGACCTGCAAATATTACCAAGGCAGACAAAAAGTATTCTTTTCATATATAATCTACAAATGGAGATATTCTTTAAATAATTTCACATCACGGTTCATGATCAGCTCTTCAGGAAACCCGGTAAGCTGCAACAATTCATACAAATTATCGTAACGGGCTATATCAAACGAAATATGCGCGTCACTTCCCAAGATGACCGGAACTTCATATTTCTTGCATAAACGGAGAATGGTGAGGTTGTTCTCACGGGCATCGGGCTTGTTACGGGTGGGCTTTAAAGAACTGTTATTTATTTCCAATAAAGTATGGTGTTCTTTGGCTGCCAATACCATCGGTTCAAAATGCAACGCTGCCGTACCGTCTCCCGGGTGACTGATAATATGAATAAAAGGATTACTGATAGCCTGCACCATTCCATGAGTGTTTTCTTCTATCGTTCCATATTCATAACACAAAGAGTGGATACCTGCAATACGGATATCAAGCATCTTCATATAGTCCTCGTCCAAATCGAGGTTTCCTTTACCATCCAGAATGTTAATCTCAGCCCCCAGCAACAGCTCCACCCCATACATCCGGCGGGGAACCACATGCAAGTTTCTAAAATAAATAGGATGGCAAGTACCGGGAATACCGGGCGAATGTTCCGTTATCCCTAAAACTTTCAATCCCTTACCGGCGGCAGCTTGCGCCATTTCTTGTAAAGTACTGAATGCATGCCCGCTGGCAATGGTATGGGTATGTACGTCTAATTCTATCTTCATCTTTATTTTCGTTTATCTTTTCTATTATCATCCAGTGCATGGACCAGTTACTGTGGATCTACATCATAATATACTAACAACGAACGGAAACGTTCATCTTCCAATATGGCACGTTGCACGGCAAGCAGATAATCACGCACTTTCTTTATAGAAGCATTCTGCTCCACTTTCACAATCATTTTCTTTATAAATAAGGTCTGGATACGGGCCACCGGCGGTTTGTCCGGGCCCAATACCCTGTCGCCCAATCCGGAACGGAGCTGTGCTGCCATGGTATCCGCCGCCAGATCCAGAACATCTTCTTTGCGATGTTTCAAATATACATAAATCAAACGATAGTAAGGCGGATACTTAAACATCTGCCGTTCTGCCAATTGATCGTAGTATAATTGTTCATAATCATTATGTATCACTTGATGAATAACAGGCAAATCCGGCGATTTGGTCTGAAGGATGACCAGTCCTTGCTTATTTTTACGCCCGGCACGTCCTGCCACTTGGGCCATCAGTTGGAAAGCACGCTCATAGCTCCGGAAGTCCGGGAAGTTCAACATCGTATCAGCATTCAGAATCCCCACCACACTGACATGATCAAAGTCCAATCCTTTGGATACCATCTGAGTACCAATCAGAATGTCCGTCTTGCCCAGTTCAAAATTCGTGATAATTTTCTCGTATGCGGTACGGGTACGGGTGGTATCCAAGTCCATCCGGGCGACTTTCGCCTCGGGGAATATCAGTTTTATATCATCTTCTATACGCTCTGTACCGAAACCGCGATGCATCAATTCCACTCCACCGCACGCCGGGCAGGAACGGGGAACTTGATAGGTATATCCGCAGTAATGGCAAGTCAGCTGGTTCAGCCCCTTATGATACGTCAGACTCACATCACAGTTCTTGCATTTAGGAACCCAGCCGCAGGTATGACATTCTATCATTGGAGCGAAACCGCGACGGTTCTGAAACAGGATAACCTGCTCCTTACGCTCCAATGCCTCTTTTATCTGCTTGACCAGCACCGGTGAGAAAGGCCCCTGCATCCGCTTTTGATGCGCCAGTTCCTTAATGTCAACCAGTTCTATATGAGGAAGCCGGATATCTTTATATCTTTCTTTCAATTCTACCAAGCCATACTTTCCCGAGGTAGCATTAAAGTAAGTTTCCACACCAGGAGTAGCCGTTCCCAACAGCACTTTCGCCTTGAACATAGAAGCCAGCATGATGGCTGAACTACGGGCATGGTAACGTGGGGCGGGGTCTTGCTGTTTATACGTATTCTCGTGTTCCTCATCTATGATGACCAGCCCCAAATTACGAAAAGGCAGAAAAATAGAGGAACGGACTCCGAGAATCACGTCATAGCTCTTCTCTCCCAACTGTTTCTGCCATATCTCCACCCGCTCAGCGTCCGGAAACTTGGAATGATAAATACCCAGCCGATGTCCGAACACCCTTTTCAAACGCTCAGTTATCTGAGTGGTCAGTGCAATTTCCGGAAGCAAATATAAGACTTGCTTTCCTGTTTTCAGCACCTCCTGAATGAGGTGGATATAAATTTCCGTCTTGCCACTGGATGTAACACCATGCAGAAGACACACATTTTTCTCTCTGAAGCATTGAAGAATGTTGCTATAGGCCTGTTGCTGCGCAATATTCAGCGGATTAATATCACCGGTATCCAAAATTCCTTTATCCAAACGTCCTATCTCCTGATGATAGACCTCAAAGACTTTCTTTTCGACCAATCCGTTAAAAACGGCAACAGAACCTCCTGACTTTTCAAGCAGCTCTTTCTTTGTTACTTCCTTTAAAGCATACCCTTTGGTTACCCAACCGGACAATTCCACATACTTCATTAATATCATCAATTGTTTAGGAGCACGTGACAATTCATTGAACAGCCGTTGTAAGTAAGCCTCATCCGCTTCTCCGTTCACCAATCTCACCCTCGCCTCAGTACGCGGTTTGTAATTACGTTTCAGTTCCTCCTTGACAAAAATGGCTTCTTTGTCCAACAAAGACTTGATGACAGTCAACACATTTTTCAGTCCGCTGTTTTTTTCCAACTGGGTTACACACTGTTCTGTATCCCGACTCAACAAATCTAGAATTTTCTGCTCTTTCTCCGGTAACGGTGCGGTGGTCTCAAAATCGGGATTATATTCCACCAACGTTTCGCTTTCCAGTTTCATACCCGAAGGGATAGCCGCCTTGTACACATCTCCTAATGTACAAAGATAATATTCCGCCAGCCATTGCCAGAACTCATATTGTTTCGGTAACAGTACCGGAGATGAATCTAGCACTTCAGCTATATCCTTCGTTTCATACCCCTCCGGGGCCGCATAATGTACATTTGCCACTATTGCCGTATAGAACTTTTTCTTTCCAAACGGAACAATCACCCGACAACCAATCTGTACCATCTCTTCCATCTCCTGAGGAAGGGAATAAGTGTATTGGTTGGCAATAGGTAATGGAACTATGACATCTACGAATTTTTTCATGGTGCAAAATTACAAAAAAGGAGGCATTCAGTAAAGAATGCCTCCTTTTTATCTTTTATTAAATAAGGTTGTCTAGAACAAGTATGCCAAAGAAACTTGCCAAGTGTTGTTCTTTATCTTCACATCCTGAGTAAGTGGTTTACCATCAAGGATTATATTAGGGTCAGCATAAAGAGTGGCAGTATGCCCCAAAGCAAAATTATAATTCACGCCAAGCTGTAAATGGCGGATCAGTTTCACACCTGCCCCCACATTGAAGCTGGTGTTGTTCTTCTTCAGATCATAATTCATAAATCCTTTCTTATTACCAATATTGAAACCGAACTGAGGCCCGGCAGCAATATAAGCACCCAACATACTTCCAAGTCCGAAAGACCATTTCAAATTTACCGGAATCTCAATCGTTTTCAGTTTTGCATCGGTGGAATATCCCTTTGCAGCCAATTCTGTCTGTGAATACAAAGCCGCAACATCCGCACCAATCCCAATAATGGGCAGGGTGAATTCAGCCATCGGACCAATGAACCAACCGGTTTTATTATCTCCTTTTAAATCTGATTTCGAGAAACTAACCTTTGACAGGTTCAAGCCACCTTTTACTCCAAAGTGCAACTGAGCCTGAGCAGGAGCAGCCATCATCAAACATACAGCTACCATTAATACACTAATAATCTTTTTCATGTTTGTCTATTTTTAGTTTACGCCACAAAGATAAACACTTTTTCCATGTATAATGTTCAATCTCTCAGGAAAGTTACATTACGCTTTCCAATACCCCCTTCCAAAAAGAAATATCAAACAAAAAACGGACAGAATTTTTTATTCTGTCCGCTATGCTCTCTTTCTAATATTCTTCTTCGTTGAAAAAGAAATCCTCTTTGCTCGGATAATCCGGCCAAATATCTTCTATACTTTCATAGATTTCGCCTTCATCTTCCATCTCCTGCAAGTTTTCGATTACTTCCAACGGAGCGCCCGAACGCATTGCATAGTCAATCAACTCATCCTTTGTAGCAGGCCAGGGAGCATCCTCTAACTTCGAGGCCAATTCTAATGTCCAGTACATAGTTTTCTTATTTTTTAAGTAAATACTTTTCTTTTGTTCTCTAATTAGCCGCAAAAGTATAATAAATTATTTCATTTGCAACTTTTATCCCAAAAAATTTCATCTGTTTTAGTTAAATGATTTAACTTTCGGGTCAAAATGAATAAATAATCAGATAAACGGTTGACAAATGCTGTTACACGGGCATCTATGTCACATTCTTCAGCCAATGCAAGAATACGTCGCTCGGCACGGCGACACACCGTCCGGCAAATATGTCCAACGGCTGCTCCACGGTCACCTCCCGGCAGAATAAAAGCATTCAAAGGAGGAAGCTCATTGTCAATTACGTCAATTGCCTGCTCCAACATCCGGATGTCTTCATCCTCTATACGACTTTCCATACGCAAATCGATTTGTGTCTGATCCGTTGCCAGATACGAACCGACAGAGAATAATTTATTTTGTACACGAAAAATGATTTGCTTATCCTCCTCATCCGTCAAATACGTTTGCAACAATCCCAAATACGAGTTCAACTCATCCACTGTGCCATAGGCTTCAAGCCGTATATGTGTTTTCGGCACCCGAGTACCACCTACCAATGATGTGGTTCCCTTATCACCTGTTTTGGTGTATATCATGCTTTTCTTCATGGTTCTGGTTATAAAAAATTTACAATATAATGCTGTTTATATCTTGCTTTATCAAAAAAGACCAATCCTATGTCATACAAATCAAAAGTGATACCCGTCGACTCACTGGTTACAATTTGCTCCCACCATTTCCGTTTTTCCCTCGATTCATGAATTCCTCCGACAATAAAACAACTACGAGGTCCGGCATAAGGAAGTACCAGTTCAAAAACTTCTTTATAAAAAGGAGTATGCCCTATATGCAGACAATCTAATGTATGCACCTCCGACAGTTTCTCCTCCAGTTGTCGAGAAGTCTTTGTCCAATCCCTGCCTTTCAAGGTGACGGAATCCATGGTATGACACGCAGCCCGCATATATCCTATGGATGCCCCATTACCAATTCCCACTTCAATCAATGACTTTGGTCTGAAATAATTAACCAACCGGAATAGTAAACGGTTCACTTTTCTTCGATAATGTGGCAAATAAGCAGGAAATCCTCTTTCCTTCAATACCCGATAAGCATAATAGTGATATTTTTCATAAACGACAGAAGTAATCAGAAAAAAATCAGACGGAGAGTGTACTCCGTAACCACAACGGTGACGGAAGCGACTGCACCAATTCCATATACGATGAAGAAAAAACATATTTCTCGGCTTTATTAAGTAACACAAAGATAAAAGATTACCCGACAATATCGAAATAAAATGCTATTTTTGTTGCCAATTAGTTATTAAACCATTTATAAACAATGAAACACACACACTCTTTTATGTTATGGGCAATACTGGCCGTCTTGTTGCCTTTACAAATGACCCAGGCCACAGCTCCTCCCACTGAATTACAGAAAAGACTTCAAAATCTTCCGGACATCAGTGACATTAAACCAATGCAAAGTGATGCCTATCCGGAGAAATATGTATTCTTCATTAATCAACTATTGGATCCGCATCACCCCGAAGCAGGGAATTTTAAGCAAAGGGTTATTCTCTCGCATGTAGGTTTTGACCGCCCCACTGTACTGGTTACCGAAGGCTATGCCGCCCATTATGCCACCCATCCGCGTTATCAAGAAGAGTTATCCAAATTATTCAACGCCAATCTGGTATTCGTGGAATACCGTTACTTTGGTGAGTCCATGCCGAAGCCCTGCAACTGGGATTATCTCACGGTTGAAAATTCACTGTATGATTTGCATCATGTAACCACGACTTTGAAACAACTATACGATCAGAAATGGATAGCTACTGGAATCAGCAAAGGCGGACAGACTACGATGTTCTATCGCACTTACTTTCCCGATGATGTGGATATCTCCGTACCTTACGTAGCCCCCCTCAACAAATCATTGGAGGACGGCCGTCACGAACCGTTCATTGCCAATAAAGTTTCGACTCCCGAAAACCGGAAACGAGTTGAAAACTTTCAACTGGAAGTACTTAAACGCAAAAACCAGCTGTTGCCGATGTTCGAAAAATATTGCTCAGATAAAGGATATACCTTCCGCATTCCTATAGCCGAAGTATACGACTTCAATGTATTGGAATACTCATTTGCCCTATGGCAATGGGGAACTCCTGTAAATAAAATTCCGGAAACAGATGCCGATGATCACACTCTATTCAAGCATTTCATGGCTATTTGTGAGCCGGATTATTTCTCCGAACAATCTCCCTACCCTTCTTTCAATGTGCAAGCAGCCAAAGAACTGGGGTATTACGGATATGACATCAAACCTTTCAAAAAGTATCTGACGATAAAGAGTAGCCGTGACTATCTTCATAAGGTAATGTTACCGCCCGAACTGTCAAATCTCAAATTTGACAAGACACTATATAATAAGGTAGTAAAATTCCTGAAAGAGAATGATCCCGAAATGATCTATATTTATGGCGGCAATGATCCTTGGACAGCTTCGGGCGTTACTTGGCTGAAGAACAAGAAAAACATAAAAGTTTATGTGTTACCCGGCGGCAGCCATACCACCCGTATCGGCAGCTTTGACACCGACACACAAGAAAAAATCAAGACACAGATCAATGCATGGCTGAATAAAGAATAGCAAAGAGACGAGGTAAAAAGCTTTTCCGCCACAGGCTACGCAGATTTTCACCGGTTATTTCCATTGAGAACCAACTGTTTAATATTGGGCTGGTGTCAATCTGAATAATCTGTGGCAGAATCTTGATTTTTATCATAAAGGCATATTGCCATGTTTCTTAGGCGGATTGCTTTGGTTTTTGTTGTGACACATTTCCAAAGCCTGAATGAGTT
>ERZ857750.625-NODE-625-length-45347-cov-3.721452_pt1 | contig 45347 bp, 39 predicted proteins | sample MGYA00519915_ERZ857750 | MGnify/ENA primary metagenome ERZ857750 (study PRJEB31778, sample SAMEA3449358) | human gut metagenome | biome: human gut; feature: human-associated habitat; material: faeces | place: United Kingdom | collected 2010/2012 ...
CCTCTTTTCTTTTTATGCGGTGTCGGTTTGTCCATATCCCGCAGCCCTCCCACCTGCCGCCCGTTCAATGACAAGAAAATAATCACTTCGGCGCAAACAAAATGAAATCATGGGAGGTAAGTTCCGGGCGGCATGGGGCAAGGCTGCGGGCGGGTTATCGGATTACAGTAGCTTTCTCAAAATCAGTTTGATAAGGAATGTTAAAGCTATGTAACCGAGCGTCTCTAAAAAGTCGTCCGTTTTTCTCATCTTCTTTGTCTTTATCATAGAGCTGTCTACGCATCTCTTCCGCTCGCAATTTCAGCTTTTCAACCGTGAATTGCATCTGCACCATTTCGCGAATATTCTTCGCGTTGATTTTGGCACTTATCCAAGAGACAACAGTTAAGACCACTATGTAGACAATCCAGAATATTGCACTACTCATTCTTTTCGCCTCTTTCTTTATGTCTAGTACACTAGACAATCAAACGAAAAAAATTTCGCTGACTTTTTTGCCAAGGGCATCAGCTATTTTAATTAAGGTTTCCGTAGTGGTCACAGCAAGTGTTCCACATTCTAAACCCGATATTGTAGCTCGAGATATGCCAGATCGTCTTGCTAACTCTTGCTGTGTGAGATGTTGGGATTCTCGAATTGCTTTTACCTTATTTTCCAATCTATCACCTCCTTGACCTTAGTCTAGCACACTAGACAAACTTTGTCAAGTACGTTTTACAAAATTCTTGACTTTTACATTTTTGTAGTGTATAGTGTAGTTGACAAAGCAAGAAAGCGAGGTGATTTTAGTGACATTAGGAGATCTGATTAAAGAGTACCGCTCCGATCATAAGTTAAGTATGGATGAGTTTGCACAGCGTTCAGGACTAAGCAAAGCATATGTATCTATTTTGGAGCGCAATGTAAATCCATCAACAGGGAAACCCGCTGTTCCTTCTTTAGAAACTATTAAAGGTGTTTCTTCCGCCATGGGAATAGATGTTAATGATTTAGTTTCTGCGCTTGATGGTGACCAAATTATCTCCCTTGTTCCCTCTAAAGCAGACACAGACCTTGATAATATCCCGCCCGGCTTCATTCCGCTGCCGAAAACATACAAAGTTCCGCTCGTTGGGCGCATTGCCTGCGGTACGCCGATCACGGCTGAAGAAAACCTCGAAGGCTATATAGATGTACCCGTTGACCGTCAAGTAGACTTCGCGTTGCTGTGTGAGGGTGACAGCATGGTTGATGCCGGCATTAAGAACGGCGACGCCGTGTATATTCGTAAGCAACCGACCGTAGAAAACGGACAAATTGCCGCTGTGCGTATCAACGGAGAAGCGACCTTAAAGCGCGTGTATATCAACGGAAATACAATGGTACTCCAGCCTGCAAACGCAAGCTATCCCCCGCTCACTTATTCACTCTCCGACTTAGAAGACGTAGCCATTGAGGGGCTCGCCGTCGGCTTTACACATTGGTTTTAGTCAAAAATGAATAAGAGAGGTATATTTTATGGGTTTACTTGATATTTTTCGCGCTGGTAAAATCCGGCAGGAAAACGAAGCATTAAAGTTGCAGAATAATTTCTTGATACAGAAAAATGCTTTTCTGGATAAGAAACTGCATGATCTCGGCTGCGAAACCTATGAACAGGTGCAGCAAAAATGCGTAGAAGTGCAAAAGCAGATCGGTCAGCATGAAATCGAGCTGGATAATCTTGCAAAGCGCTATGAAACAGCAAATGCGGATTTAGCCGAGACCACGAATTCTCTCTCCAAAACGGAAAAACAACTCCAGAGTGCAAATCAGCGCCTGCGCAAAAGCAAGGAACTTTACAAAGCCGTAATGTCCTGTGTTGAAAACTTCACGACATTTGACATTTCCCCGTATAATTGCAAAATCCCGGACGTGAATTTAAAAGAAGCTGATGAGCTCGCCCCGTCGGTCATTCTCAAGCTGCACAGTATGGACGTGCAGTCCCTGCGCAAAGCCTACCGAGAGAACGACCGTCAAATTGAAAGCGTCATGCAGCGATACGCACAACGCTACACCACAAAGGCAAACCAAGCTATTTATAAGCTGATGACCATTGCGCTTCGTGCTGAATTGCAGAACATTCTGACTGATTTGAAATACGAAAAGCTGGATAAAGCGCTCGAGAACGTGCGGTCAATGACGGCTAAGTATTTGCAAATTGCGTCAGACGGTAATCAATCCATTGCCGGAACGCTCACAAAGTTTATCGGTGAATTGGAATACCTCTTTTGCAATGCTGTAAAAATCGAGTATAACTACTACGTCAAGAAAGAACAGGCACGCCAGGAGCAACTTGCTTTGCGCGAACAGATGCGGCAGGAAGCCGAGGAGCGTAAGGCTCTCGAAGTGGAAAAGAAGAAAGTCGAAGCTGAAGAAAAGAAGTATCAGAACGAGATTGAAAAGCTCTTTGCGCAGGCTGAAACCGCGAACGATGTTGAAAAAGAGAAACTACAGGCGCGCATTTTGGAGTTGCAGGCACAGCTTTCCGATGTCGCCGTGCAGAAAGAAAGAATTGCTTCTCTCGCAAACGGCCGCGCCGGCAATGTGTATATTATCAGTAACCTCGGTTCGTTTGGTGAGAACATGTTTAAAATCGGCATGACACGCCGCCTTGAACCGCAAGATCGTATCGATGAGTTGGGCAGCGCAAGCGTACCGTTTAAATTTGACGTGCATAGCTTTATCTTCTCGAACGATGCCGTCGGTCTCGAAGCAAAGTTGCATGAGATGCTCAATAGCAAGCGCGTGAACAAAGTCAACCGCCGCAAAGAGTTCTTCTATACTTCCATCGATGAGCTCGAAAAATTGGTGCAGGAGATTGAGCCCACTGCCGAATTCAACCGCACCATGATCGCCGAAGAATACCGTCAGTCCCAGTCTTCCGACGTTATCTATACCGATGATGTTACGGACGATGACGAGGACGAAGAAGAATAAGTACGAAAGGAAGCGCCAAACATGAAATTCGGCATTCGGAAGCCCAATTACAAAGCACGGTTCAAAGCGCGCACTACCGGCAAGCTGAAAAGGAAAATGAAAAAAGCGGTCAATCCTTTCTACGGCAAAAAGGGCGTTGGATTTATCAAAAGCCCCTCAAAATCGGTCCAAAGCGCGATATATCACAGAACCACCGTGGGCGTACCCTCTGTTCTCCCGAAATCGAAGTCCCACAAGACTTCGCCTGCAAGTAAGTCACCGTCGCCAAAACCGACAAGGGTCTCGCAAAGCCCTCAAGCCGTTCCTGTGTATTCTGCAAAAACCTATAAGACTACCGGCACGGTTTTGTACATAGTCGGTATCATCGCTTTGCTGCTTGGTCTCGTTACCATTGCTGTTGGCGGCGCATTTTTCATCGTTTTGGGCATTGTTTGCATCGTAATCGGTCACCGTTATAAAAAACAAGCACCCGATACGAATAACACCGAGCCACCTCAAACATAAAATAAGTCACCTTTTCATGCAGAAGGTGTGGATAGAAATAACACACTGACCGAAGTCATACAGAACTCCGACGGTCGCCCTCTCCCGAGGGCGTGGATAGAAAAGAAAAAGCCCCGCTGTGGGGTAAAAAGTTGAAAAATGGAAACCCAACATGTTATAATAATCATAGAGAAGGAGTTGATTTTATGCCGACAATTTCAATGTTCAGAGGAATCAAGGTCTGTATTTATTGGAGCGACCACATGCCGCCGCATTTCCACGCATTTTACGGCGGCGCTGAGGTTCTCGTATCCATCGAAGAATTGGAAGTGTTAGAGGGCTCAATGCCTTCTAAGCAACTGAAAATGCTTCTGGGCTGGGCAGCTTTCCATCAAGAGGAGCTCCGCGAGAACTGGGAGCTTGCAAGAAATCAGCAGGAGTTGTTCTCCATCGAGCCGCTGAGATAAGGAGGTTATACCATGGCAAACACAGTTGAATATTATCTTTCCAAAGGATTTGACCGCAAAGCCGCAGAATACTTTGCAGGCGGAAAGAAAAAGATCGTCGGTGTCGTTGCCAATCGTGACTTCACCCTGACGATCAGATTCGATAACGGCGAAAAACGGCTTTACGATATGCGCCCGCTTCTCAAAAAAGGTACCGTTTTTGAGCCGTTCACCGATATGGAAAATTTCAGCCGGGTCTATGTAGATGATACCCACAGCATCGCGTGGGATATTGACCCGAATGTGGACAGCAATAAGGTCTGGAACAATAAAGTTGATCTTTGCGCAGATGAGTGTTATATCGACAGCGTGCCGATGAATTGAAGCCCGCCACAAAACAAAAAAAAGCCCCGCCGGTGCTACCAACACCGACGAGGCCGCCCGGCGAACCGGGTGGACAGTATAGTCCCGAACAAACTATATTGTACCACCTGACCCGGGCAAAAGCAATAGCCCGGGCATTTTTATGCCCAATTTTAAACGCATATAATTGAGAACGGATAAAAACAGGAGGTACATAAACAATGAGATACGCGATATATCTGCGCAAAAGCCGTGCGGATGATACGTCCGAGCCGCTGGAGGTGACCTTGCAGCGCCACCGCCAGATGCTCGAAAAATACATGCAGCAGCACGACATCGCCGTGCAGGACGAAGACGTTTTTGAAGAAGTCGTCTCCGGCGATAGTCTGTACGCCCGCCCGCAAATGCTGCGTCTGCTCGAGGCCGTCGAAGCGGGCACATACACCGGCGTTCTGTGCGTGGATATACAGCGCCTCGGGCGCGGTTCCATGCAGGACCAGGGCATCATTCTGGATGCATTCAAATTCTCCGGTACGAAGATCATCACGCCCGCGAAGGTGTACGATCTCAGCGACGATATCGACGAGACGTACACGGAGTTCGAGAGCTTCATGGGTCGGCAGGAATACAAGCTCATCAAAAAGCGCCTGCGCCGCGGATTGAACGCGACAATTGAAAACGGCGGCTATATCGCGAACGCACCGTATGGCTACGACAAGACAAAAATCGGTAAAACGCCCTCACTCAAAATCAACGAAGCCGAAGCGAAGTTTATCCACATGATCTTCGACCTCTACCAGGGCGGCATGGGAGCATTGACGATTGCAACGACGATTGACCGGCTCGGTGCAAAGCCGCGCCGCGGCGAGCATTTTGCGCGCTCCACAATACTCAAGATACTCAAAAACGACGTATACCGCGGGAAGATCGTCTGGAACCGAAAGACATGCGTGCGCCCCGGACAGCGCGGAAACGAGCATCACCTCACGATCTACAACGCCCCTGAAAAGTGGACTGTTGTTGACGGGCTGCACCCGGCGATTATCGATAACGAGCAGTTTGAAGCCGTGCAACGAATCCTTGCAGGGCACTATCACCCACCTGCAAACACCGGCAAGCGCATAAACCCCTTAGCCGGTCTCGTGCTTTGTGGAAACTGCGGGCGGCCTTTGCAGCGCATTGCAATCCAGTCCGCCGGCGGTCCCCTACTCGGCTGCCAAGTGCCCGGGTGCATCGTGTCCAGCAAGCTCGAATACGTCGAGCAAGCCGTTCTGCGGGAAATCCAAAAGGAGTTTGATAAGCTCTGCGCCAACGCGGAGCAGAAGCAGCAGGAAAGCCAAATTGACTACGCAGCCATGGCGAAGTCCATAGATGCCGAAATCAGTACGGCACATCAGCAGCTCGGCCGCCTGTACGATCTGGTGGAACAGGGCGTGTACACCATCGAGGTGTTCAACGAGCGACGCGGCGCCTTGCTCAGCCGCATATCGGCGCTGGAAGATGAACGTAAGAACCTTGTCCCGCCCCAACAGCTCGACCTCGAAAAAATGCGTGCCAACATTGAAGCCGTGTTCGACGCCTACCCCACCGCCGACTTCAATACGAAGAACCAACTACTGAAATCCATCATCGATAAGATCGTATATAACAAGCAAAAAGGCGTTCAACCAAAAGGGTTTACCCTCGAGGTTTTTTTACATTGCCTGTACTTATAGCTTGCGCAATGCTTTGATAAAGACTGCTTAGAGGATTTACGTGTGCTGTTTCCCGCCTCGGTGCAGCCCGTTGTGGACGCTTCCGCTAATGTGCGGGTGCGGGACGTTGATGTAATCTCTGTGTACATTGATATGCAGCCGATCCCCTTTAACCGCGGGTATTACTCCATTGATCTCACGTTTTTCTTTGACGTATCTTTGGAGCTGTACGGCGGCGCGACAGTGGGCTGCGAACGCGTGAGCGGTATTTCAATTTTCAATAAGAAGGTCATTCTCTACGGCAGTGAGGGCAACGTGAAGATGTTTACAAGCGAGAGCTGCCGTGACGAAGCCGATTTACAGGGCAATAAGGTCTTACCCAAGGCGACTGTGCAGGTCGCGCAGCCGGTGGCGCTTTCCGCAAAGCTTTGCGAGCACTGCCGCTGCGGCTGCGAGCCCTGCTGCGTGATCCCGGACTGCATTGCAAGCCGTTACGGCGGCGCGTTTGAAACAGTAGAGCAGAAAAACACCGTATACGTGACAATCGGCCTGTTTACCATCGTGCAGATTGTGCGGAATGTGCAGATGCTCATTCCCGCGTTTGATTTCTGCATTCCGGATAAGGAATGCGTCACCTCCGGCGACAATCCCTGCGAGCTGTTCCGCAAGATTGATTTCCCGACCGACGAATTTTTCCCGCCGAAAGCGAGCGACTGCGGCTGTGGCTGCGGCAGACAAAATTAGAACCGCATTTGAATAATATAAGCCGTGCACTTTGAAAACAGGTGCACGGCTTACTCTTTTTATACTTTTGTCAGTCTTGCGAAGTTTGCAAACAGCTTTTTGGTGCCGACTTTATCAAACGCGACTTCGAGCAGCGTATCGTTCGCCATCGGCGTGGCGGAAACGATGAGACCCGTGCCGAACGCCTTGTGCAGGACAGTATCGCCTACGCGGTATGTACCGGCAGGCGCGGGCTTTACGCGCGGCTTCGGCGTGAATCCGCCGGCTTCCGCAACGGATTTTGTTTTCGGTGCTTCCCCGAACGGCTTCGCGCCGCCGAAGCTTGGCATAGAGACCGGGCGCGCGCTGTAATCGCGGGAGCGGGTGTGCTCGACGAGCGTCTCCGGGATTTCTTCCACAAAGCGTGAAACGCGGTTGCGGTTCGTCATGCCGAAGATCATGCGGGATTCCGCGTGGAAAATGTACAGCTCCTCTTTTGCACGCGTGATGGCAACATACGCTAAACGGCGTTCCTCCTCCACTTCGGACGGTACATATACGCTCGCCATGCCCGGGAAAATGTTTTCCTCCATGCCCGGCAGGAACACCACCGGGAATTCGAGACCTTTTGCGGAGTGCACCGTCATGAGCACGACGGAATCGGCGTTATTATCGTAATTATCGATGTCCGTAATGAGCGAAACTTCTTCGAGAAAATCCGAAAGCGTACCTTCTGGGTTTTCCTCCTCAAAACGGCGCAGGTTGGAAGCAAGCTCCTGCACGTTCGCGGCGCGGTCTTCTGCGGATTCCGGGTCGTCGGTCTTAAGAAAATTCAGGTAATCGATGCGCTCCACAAGCTCGTCATAAAGCTCGCTGAGCGTGACGTTTTCGTCGTTGTTGAGCTCGATGAGTCCCTGCATCTGTGCGGCGAAAAGCGTCATTTTGTTTGCGGCACGGGACAGTGCGGGATAGTCTTTCGCGTGCGAGACGACCTCAAACAGTGTCTCACCCGTCTGCTGACCGATCTGCGCCGCGACTTCGACCGAGCGGTCGCCAATGCTGCGCTTCGGCGTGTTGATGATGCGGCGCAGGCGCATTTCATCACTCGGATTGTTGATAACGCTCAAATATGCGATCATCTCGCGGATCTCACGGCGCTCGTAGAAGCGCGTGCCGCCTATAATTCTATGCGGTACGCCGGATTTTGCAAAATTGCGTTCAAATGTCAGCGACTGTGAGTTCATGCGGTACAAAACAGCGTAATCAGAGAATTTCCGCCCCGCAGCAACGCCGTCTAAGATGATCTTCGTGATGCGCTCGGCTTCATCCGTTTCGTTTTCCGCCGTGTGCAGGTGGATCATGGCGCCGGTGCCGTTCTGCGTCCACAGCGTTTTGCCTTTTCTCTCGGTGTTATGCTCAATGACGGCGTTCGCAGCGTCCAGAATGTTCTGCGTCGAGCGATAATTCTGCTCCAAACGAATGACCGTCGCATTCTGAAACGTATTTTCAAAGCTCAGAATGTTTTCGATCGTCGCACCGCGGAATTTGTAGATGCTCTGGTCGTCGTCGCCGACCACGCAGAGGTTACCGCTTTTTTCGGCCAGCATGCGCACAAATGTGTACTGCGCATGGTTTGTGTCCTGATACTCGTCAACCATTAGGTAGCGGAAACGGTTCTGGTAGTATTCCAGAACGTCCGGGCACTTTTTGAAGAGCTCCACTACTTTGTTGATGAGGTCGTCAAAGTCCATAGCATCGGCGTCTTTCAAACGCTTTTGGTACGTTGTATACGCGCGGGAGATAATCTTTAATCTGAAATCGTCGCCGACCATGAGGGCGTACTCAGCAGGCGAGATTAAAGAATCCTTTGCCCGGGAAATCTCGTTCAAAATCGATTTTGGCGTGATGTTTTTTTCCGAAATGTCGAGCTCTTTTAAGATGCTTTTCATCAAGCGGCGCTGGTCGTCGGTATCGTACACCGTAAAGTGCGAGGAATACCCGATGCGCTCGCCGTCATGGCGCAAAATACGTGCGCAGGTGGAGTGGAACGTCGATGCCCAAATGTCGTTGGCGGTCTCGCCCAGCATGGCACACAGGCGGTCTTTCAGTTCGCCTGCAGCCTTATTTGTAAAGGTAATAGCCATGATGCGCCACGGCGCGCAGGCGGAAACACTCAAATGCTTCTGTGTTTCCGTTGTGAGCGGCGTGCCGTTTTCAATATAAGCTTTGCACGCGGCAATATCATTTTCATCGAGATCGTCGCGCAGATAGGTGCTGTTGTACGCGTCGCCGTAGCGCAGGATATTCGCGATGCGGTTGATGAGCACCGTTGTTTTTCCGCTGCCTGCGCCCGCTAAAATGAGCAGCGGGCCGTTTACGGTGAACACGGCCTGTTTTTGGCGGTCATTCATGCGTGCAAAGTCTTTTTCCAGCACTGCGCGGCGCAGTGCAAGGATTTCCGATTTATCCATATGTTCAAATGATCTCCGTTCTGTTGGTTCTGTGTTTTCTCATTTTTCGGTTTCTATTTTACTATATCTTGCGAAAAAGTTCAATCGAACATAGAAAATTCCCGGGGCGAGCTTTAAACCAGCCCCGGGAGGTTTATGTGTAAGTCAATATGACTTTACAAAGCAACTCAACTTTGCAAAGTCGATACGCTTTACATTACGCAAGCATCTTACGCACCATGTCGTAAAGCACGGGTTTCATATTGTCTATTGTATCCGGCTTATTTTCAATCATCGTGGCAAAGCAAGTGGAACCGATGAGCTCAACCACCAAAAACACGCGCTTATATAAGACATCTTCTGTGCAGCCTACGGCGAGCGAGCTGCTCTCAATGGCAGTGACAAGCTTGTCCCACAACGGGTCTTCTCTTAGATCAAGCTGCTTTTCAATCATCGGCCAAGAGAAATTGCGCTCTAAAAGCCGCAGTGTCAGACGGCTCCTTTTAAAGTATTCCACGATGTAATCGACCATGAGGATGATGTCTTCTACAAAAACGCCGGTCTTATGCTCTTCCGCATATTCATAGGCCTCACTCAAAACACGCGCGGAAATGCGGTATGTGAGCTGCTGCAGAAGCTGGGTTTTATCGTGAAAATACAGATAAAACGTACCCTTTGCGACGTTCGCTTTCTTTACGATCTCATCGACCGAGGTCTTGTTAACGCCCTTTTCAAGGAAAAGCTGATAGGCCGCCTCGAGCAGCCCCTCCTTTTTCTGTTCTTTTTTTTGTTCAACACCGCCGCGCATGGCTGTGGCCTCCCAACATTCAAATCTACCTGTGTAATCACTTTATTTGTCTTATAGTATAAGGCGGATACACCGTAAAAAGCAAGCCAAAAACAACATTTTGTACAGATTTGAATAAAATGACCAATAGTCAATTTATTTTGCCTACACAGTTCGTCACTTTTAATATTGACTATTGGTCATTTTTGGACTAAACTACATAACGAAATAAAAGGGATGGTTCCCGAATGAAAGGAGCGGTGCTAAATGGAGCACTTTGCACGATGGATCGTGAAGCGCAGAAAGCTGATTCTTGTTTTAGCGGTTCTGCTTTTGATCCCCTCGGTGTTCGGTGCGCTCGGCACCTACATTAACTACGATATTTTGACCTACCTGCCGAAAGATCTGGATTCCATGATCGGCGAGACGTATTTGGAGGATGACTTCAATATGGCATCGGTTTCCATGATTACGGTTGAAAACATGTCTACGCCTGATACCTTAAAACTGAAAAGCGATCTTGAAGGGGTCGAAGGCGTACAGAAGGTCATGTGGACGAGCGATTTTATCGACGTGACGACGCCGAAGGAAATGCTTCCGAGCGATATTCAGAAGTTCTTCTATAACGATTCCGGCGCAACGATGCTCATCGTTCAGTTCGATGCCCCGAGCGCAGATGCCAGAACGATGAACGCGCAGAAGCAAATCAAGAACATCTTGAATAAAGATTGCTTCATCGGTGGTATGTCGGCTATTTTGGAAGATACCAAGAGCCTCATCAATAAAGAAATGCCCTTGTATATCCTTTGCGCTGTGGGCGCTTCGTTGCTGATTCTGTTCCTCAGCCTGAAAGAAACGATTGTGCCGCTTATCTTCATGCTCGGCATGCTGTTCCCAATCGTCTATAACTTCGGCACGAACATTTTCCTCGGCCAAATCAGCTACATTACGGAAGCATTGGCAACGGTCCTGCAGCTCGGTGTTACGATGGACTTCTCCATCTTCCTGCTGCACCGTTACGAAGAAGAAAAGCGGACGGCGGCATCTGATGAGGACGCCATGGTGGCGGCTATTAAAAAGACGTTTTCCTCCATTACCGGCAGCTCTCTTACAACGATTGCGGGCTTCCTTGCCATGTGCACCATGCAGCTTACGCTCGGCGAAGACATCGGCGTCGTCATGGCAAAGGGTGTTCTGCTCGGCGTTATCTGCACCATCACGGTTTTACCGTCCCTTATCATGACGTTCCGTCGTGCCATTGAAAAGCACACGCACCGCACGTTCATCCCGAAGCTCAAGCGTACCTCGAACTTCGTTGTGAAGCACCGTGTGCCGATTTTGATTGCGTTTATCATGATTTTCATTCCGTTCTTCATTGCACAATCAAAGACTTCCGTTTACTACACGATCTTTGATGCGCTTCCGCAGGACCTTCCCGGCATTGCGGGTACGAACCGCTTGAAGGAAGACTTCGATATGACAACGTCCCACTTCATCATTGTGGACGATACCCTTTCCGAAAAAAATCTCTCCGATCTTTCCGATGAGTTGAGCGGCGTGGACGGCATTCACCAGGTTTTGAGCTATGAAAAGTTCGTCGGCGGCGCGATCCCGGAAATGTTTATTCCTGACGACGTGCGCGACATCTTCGAGGCCGGCGGCCACAAGATGATCCTTGCAAACTCCTCTTATAAGAGCGGCAGTGACGAGCAAAATAACCAGCTCTCCGAAATGATCGATATTGTGAAAAAGTACGACCCGAACGGCGTCATTACCGGCGAAGGTGCCATGACGAAAGATTTGATCGAGGTTGCGGATGTCGACTTCAATAACGTCAACATCACAAGTATCATCGTCGTGTTCGTCATTATCGCCATCGTGTTCCGCTCCGCTTCTGTTCCGGTGCTGCTCGTTGCGGCGATTGAAAGCGCCATCATGATCAACCTCGGTATTCCGTACTTCACCGGCACGACGCTGCCGTTTATTACAAGCATCGTTATCGGCACCATTCAGCTCGGTGCAACGGTCGACTATGCGATCCTCATGACCACGCGTTTCCGTGAAGAGCGTAACGCGGGTCACACTGCAAAGGAAGCGGCTCAAATTGCCGTTGAACAGTGCAGTCAGAGTATTTTAACAAGCGGTCTCACCTTCTTCGCGGCAACGTTCAGCGTGTCCCTCGTCTCCCGTATGGAGCTCATCGGCGTGCTGTGCAAGCTCATCAGCCGCGGCGCACTCATCAGTATGGCAGTTATCCTGCTTGTGTTGCCGGCACTGCTCGTCATCACGGAGCCAATCCTCAGAAAGACCACATTCCATTGGCTGAAAAAGCCCGAAATCACCGAGAAAAAGGCATAATCGATTCAGAGAAAGGATCTCGATCAATATGAGTAAGTATCTTACAAAATCCGTTGCGGCTACGATTTCCGCACTTCTCCTCCTCGGCTGCGCTGCCCCGGCCTTCGCGGCGGATGCTGCCGTTGAGAAAAAAGAAACCTCTTATCTCATCCTGAACGCAGACGGTTCCGTGCAGGAGCAGATCACCAGCGATTGGCTGCACAGCGATGACGGTTTTGATGCCGTTACCGACGAAAGCGACCTTTCCGATATCCAGAACCTCAAGAGCGACGTGATGCCGGAACAGTCCGGCAATACGCTCAAGTGGACGACGGACGAAACCGATATTTATTATCAGGGCAAGAACAGCGCACAGGCGCCGGTCGGCGTTTCCATCGAATATACGCTGGACGGCAAGGCGGTTACGGCCGATGAACTCAAGGGTCAGAGCGGCCACCTTGTCGCAACCGTTAAGCTGACGAACAACACCGGCGAAGAAGTGACCGTAAACGGTAAAAAGCGCACCGTCTATACCCCGTTCTTTACCGTTGCGGCGGCTGTGCTGCCGAGCGAAAACTTCAAGAACATCACGACAGAGCACGGTCTTGTGGAGTCTGATTCCAAAACACAGGTTGCCTGCTACCTTGCGATGCCGGGCATGAAGGAAGCCGTCAGCGACCTGCTCCCCGACAGCTTTGATAAGCTCGACGACCTGATGCTCGATACCCTTACCCTCGAAGCGGATGTTACGGACTGCACCGTCCCGACGTTTCTCTTCGCCGCGGCTCCGAACCTTTCCGACCTCGACCTCGATGAGGCTTCCGACGAGCTTGGCGACACGATGAATGAGTTGACCGATGCAATCGATCAGCTGAAGGATGGTTCCGGCGCACTGGATGACGCTGTGGGCACACTTGTCGAAAGCCTTGACACGTTTGCTTCGAGTTACAGTCAGTTCGATGCCGGCGTGGACAGCGCTTTGAACGGCACACAGACCCTTGCAAACGGCACGGAAAACCTGCTTGAAAACGCACAACTCTTGGCAACGAAGACCGGCGAGCTTTCCCTCGGCGCTATTCAGCTGCAGAACAGTACCGCACAGCTTGCGGGCGTCATGAATCAGCAGCTTGTCCCGGGCCTTGTAGAGGCTTCCGAAAAGAAGACCGCGCTTGAAGATAAAATGACCGAGCTTTCCGGCAAGCTGGAGGCCGTTGAAATCCCGGATATGACAGCACTCAAAGCACAGCTCGGCGCAGGCGCTGAACAGGTTTTCGATGGCGCGGCGAGCGGCGCAGCGAAAGCGGCTTCCGAAGCTGCTGCAAGCAATGCGGCAACAGTTGCTTCCCAGAAGACGGCGGAAGAGATCAAGGGTAACGTGCAGGCGGCTTCTTCCTCTGAAGATGTCACAAATGCAGCCGCAGCCCTCACGACGCAGCTTTATCAGAGCGGTTACTCCGCAGGTTATCAGGCTTCAAAAACTTGTGTGGAGATGGCTTTAAATGAACTTGGCCTCGATGACGCGCAGAAAAAGGCTATTTTAAATGCTCTTGCACAGGATTCTACCTCTACCCCGAGCGCCGAAGTCATCAGTAACGGAACCGCGCAGGTTTCTGGCATGGTTGAAAAGATTGCTTCCGACATCGATCCCAACGCCATCGCATCGGCCGTCGGCCCGAAGGTTGCTGAACAGGTTGCCCCGGCTGTTACGGAAAAAGTAACGTCTTCCGAGAAACTTGCGGCGGCAAAACAGAGCGCTGTGCAGCAGGTTGCAGCGGCAATTCCGGACATTAACACCGATGAGCTCAAGAGTTTGATGGGTGAATTCAAAGACCTCTCCTCGCAGGCAGGCGAAATGATGGACAGTGTTGATACGCTGACCGGCGCGCTGTATAACGCAGAGAATCCGGCAGATACCAACACGGTTGTCGGTGCGGCTAACGCGATTTCCGACGGTGCTGCAAAGCTTGGCAGCGGTGCTTCTCAGCTTGCAACCGGCACCTCTGCATTCGCAACCGGCGTAGGCACGCTCGATGCAGGCACCAACCAACTGCTCGGCGGCATGGAGACGCTCTCTTCTTCCAGCAAGACCGTATCGAATGCGATCGGTCAGTTCCAGACTGGCGGCGCAGAACTTAAAGACGGCACGTCTGAACTCAGCGACGGCATGACGGAGTTCTCCGATACAATCAATGATAAGCTCGACGACCTCAGCGAAATTACCGACCCGAATTCCACGCTGGCACGCGTGATTGACATCATGAAGGATCGTGCGGACAGCTTCAAGGGCTCCGGCCGCGCAGACGATACGGATATGACCGTAAGCTACGTAATGCGCACCGCAACGGACTCGAGCAGCAACAGCACGAGCACCACGGAAGAAACCACGACCGAGACTGAAAACAAAGACAGCTTCTGGAACCGTGTGGCAAACCTCTTCTCTAAGTAATTTAAAATAAAGCAAAGGAAGCAGGAACACATCGAAAGTGCTCCTGCTTCCTTTTTATTGCTTTTTTCGGTGAAACGGTGTATGATTATCGTGTTTAAATCAGCAGAAAATGGGGTTGAAAAATGAAAAAACTATGCACGCTGTTCCTCACATTTTTGAAGATCGGCGCTTTCACGTTCGGCGGCGGCTATGCGATGGTTGCCTTGCTGGAAAATGAATTTATCGCAAAGAAAAAGTGGATCGATAAAAAAGAGTTTCTCGACATGATCGCGATTGCGGAGTCTACGCCGGGCCCGATAGCGATTAACAGCGCAACGTATATCGGTTATCACATTGCCGGTGTGCCCGGCGCGGCGACGGCCACGCTTGGGGTGTGTATCCCTTCGTTTGTCATCATCTACCTCATTTCCCTATTCTTTGACCAGTTTTTGAACTTGAAATTCGTTTCCTGTGCGTTCCGCGGAATTCAGGTGTGCGTTGTGTACCTCATCTTTTCCGCCGGTGTGCGCATGCTGAAAAGTCTTGAAAAGACGGCGTTCAATACCGTGCTTGTCACAGGCGTAGCGGTTTGCATGATAGCGTTTTCCGTTTTTGCGGTTTCGTTTTCGTCCATCTACTTTATTTTGCTTAGCGGTGTGGTTGGTCTTGCGGCCTACTTCATACAGCGCCTGCATGGAAAAGGCGGTGACGTGAAATGATCTATTTTAAATTATTCCTGACCTTCCTTGAGATTGGCGCAGTGTCGTTCGGTGGCGGCTACGGCATGATCTCCCTCATCCGCGAAGCCGTGCTCTCGAATCACTGGCTCACGGAAAGTGAGTTCATCAACTTCATTGCGGTGTCCGAATCGACCCCCGGCCCGCTTGCCGTCAACATGGCGACGTTCATCGGCTCTTCGCAAGGCGGCGTGTTGGGCAGTCTGCTCGCGACTTTGGGCGTGGTGTTCCCCTCGTTCGTCATTATTTTGCTCATTGCGGCAGTGTTGAGTAATCTGCTGAAATACGCCGGTGTACAGGCATTCCTCTCCGGCGTGCGTCCGTGCGTGGTGGCGCTCATTTTGGCTACGGCGCTGACGATGGGCCTCAGCACGCTATTCAGCTTTACGACCATACGAAGCGCCCCCGAGGTCGATCTGCGCGGTGTTGTGATTTTGCTGCTGCTGATTACTTTGCACTTTGGCTATAAGCACTTTAAAAAGAAAGCACCCTCGCCCATTTTGATGATCGTGCTTTCCGCCGGTCTCGGCATTTTGTTCTACGCATTTTAAATTTTGGGAAAAGAAAAGACCTCTGCTCGGGCCAAACAGTCTTGAGCGGAGGTCTTTTCTGTACAGAAAATAGCGTTTAGCCGTTATTTCGGCTGCACTTTTCGGCGTCGATTGCAAGCACGATCATCAAAACGCACAGTGCGTCTGCGGGGTCGTATATGTTCAAAAGGTACGTGTCCGTCCAGTTGAACAGCTCTTTGGAGATGCTTGCCACATCGTGGCCGCTTCCGGAAACAACGGTATAATCCCACTCCAAAACGTTGCCCTCCACATGCCAGCCGTTGCATTCCACGTTGTATTTCGGCTTAAAAAGTGCAAATTCGCGGCTGATGCAACCGACATATTGGTTTTTAAAATACATTTCGAATTTCGGCATGAACGTGAAGATGCGTTCTTTTACCGTGCCGATCTCTTCACCGTAAGCGTCAAAAATTTTCAGGCAGTGTCCCCAGGAGAGCTGCCCTTTGACGACATACACCGTGTTGCCGTTCTCATCGTAAATATCGTAGCTGTCGAACCATGAAAAAAAGCGCTGTTTAAACCGTAAAATCATAAAAAATCCCCTACTTCTTGCCACTGTTTTCAATCGTATAGATCACACAGACGAACCCTGCGATGACCGCGAGCAGTATGGAGCCGCTTAACCCGTCGTTCATGGCAGCGCCGAGGAATAGCCCGACTATGGCGGCCAAGATGATTACAACGGCGGAACCGATTGTTTTCATGTTCACGACAAAATCTCCTCCACGTACTTCTTTAAGCCGATTGTACCACGCTGCGTGTCGGTTTGCAATAGACTTCTGCAAAGATAAAAGAAAAGAATGCGTTAAAAGCAGGTTAAAAACATGAAAAATATCCACATTTTTTCGAATTTTCTATTGACATTTCCTTTGCGGTTTTATATAATTCAATTGTAAATCTGTCAAGCGCCCCGCGGTCACCCATCCTTCGGCCCGGGGTGCTATTTTTCTGAAAATAAAAAAGGCGCAGAGCCCGCTCGGAAATCCCGGCAGCCCTGCGCCTTTTGCAAATCGGTCTTTCCTGTTTCTTCCGCCGCGTCAAACTTCGCCGCTTTCGCTTTCAGCGTTTCGTAGCACGGACATAAAGCAGAAAATATTTGAAAAACATCGTTTATTGATACATTAGCCCCGGCATTTTGACTTTATCTCTTCCGTCTGTGGGCATTTTTAAATCGCCCATGAGGCAGGCGTAAGAGATGGCACTCTTGCCAAAGCGACCACGAATCTCCTCCACAGCATCCTGTACTTTCTCCATTGCCATGCGGTGCTGGACATTATCAAACAGCGTAAGCTGTTCGACGCTGTCTTTGGGCGAGAGTTCAATGGAACGGACGGTGACCGCTCTGACCTTCGTATTCCAAGAATACCGCTCTTTAAAACTCCGAAATGCGGCAGCGGCGATCTCCGAGGGAAGCTGTGTCTTGAAATGTAAACCTCAAAGCAGTTTGCTTCCTGCACGCTTTCTATCCTGCGGCCTGTGTCAGCACACATGCTGTTGTGCTCTGCGACATGAACGGCAGACAAACGCCGCTCTCACCTGCGCCGACCAGCAGCTCCGTGCTGTTTTCGCAGGTGACCTATACGTCAGATACTCACCGTAACAATTGGGTTTCCAGCTCGCGAACGCGGCGAAGAATATCGATGGAATAGGACGGAATACGGCCGAGCGCATCGGGACCGACGTTCAAAAGGTAGTTTACACCCATACCGTTGAGCTTCTGCTTGTTTGCAAGGATCTGCTCGGGTGTTTTCCAGTTGTGGTCGTAGTATTTGAAGCCCCATGTGTCGTTCAGCGTGGCTGCGGTCTCATAGAGGTTATACGGCGAATACTTGAAGCCGAACAGATCGTTCATGGACTGCATGTCCCCTGCGCGTTCTTTCGAGATCTCTGCCGGACGCTCTGCGGGAATCTCGTTATCGCCGAGAGAAACGTAATCATACACGCCGTTGCCGAGGCGAGAGTTCACAAGGCAGTCCGGCTGATACTGCTTCACAAGGTCGTAAAGCTCCTGACTCTGCGCCTTTGTCATCACGCCCGGGGTATCGAACCAGATCAGGCAGATGTCGCCGTATTTTGTCATGATCTCCTTCACCTGCGGCTTGATCTTCTCGTTAAAGCAGATGGAGTAGTCTTTGTTGTCTGCACCGGGGAAATCCCAGTTGTTATACCACGCCGTGCCGGCGCAGCCGGTGGTTTTGTCGTAGCCGCCGCCGTGCGGGTGGTGCCAGTCAAGCTCCTGTGAATAGTAAAGCCCCAGCTTTAAACCGTGCTTATAGCAGGCTTCCGCCAACTCTGCGATGAGGTCTCTGCCAAATGGCGTTGCTTTTTTGATGTTGTATGCATCGCAGTCGGAATCAAACAGCGCAAAGCCCTCGTGGTGCTTAGAGGTAACCACAAAGTAGGTCATGCCGCATTCTTTTGCAAGCTTTACCCACTCCTCCGCATTAAAATAAACAGGGTTGAACACACCCGCAAGCTGTTCCATTTCGCGGTTCGGGATGGCAAAAGCAGACTGAATCCATTCACCGTAGTCGTAGGGCGTACGGCGCCCTCTGTACTCACCGGCGAGCATGGAATAGAGTCCGAAGTGGACCATCATGCCGTATTTCGCTTCGCGAAACCATTCGATATTGTTCATGCCTTTTCTGCACGGCTGCCGACGAAAAAAATTGCGCAGCCGTGCTTCCTCCTTTGAGAATTTTTTGTGTGTCTTATTATAGCATACGGAACCGAATTTGTCTTGCAGTTTCTTTTGTACACGAGTGAAAAAAGCCATGCAGCGTGCTATACTGAAAATAAAGACAAATCAAAGCGAAAAAACCGGAGGCATAGTATGGCGGAATATTTAGATATTGTAGATGAGAACGGGATCCCCACAGGCGAAACGGTAGAGCGCGAAACGGCGCATGCAAAGGGCATTCGGCACCGCATGGTACATTTGTGGCTCGTGCGTAAGAAAGACGGCAAATTGCAGGTTTTGCTGCAAAGACGCGCCAAGCACAAGGAGTCTTTTCCCGATCGGTACGATACGTCAAGCGCGGGTCATATTCCGGCAGGCAGTGATTACAGAGAGTCGGCAATTCGCGAGCTTTTCAAGGAGCTTGGCGTGCACGCGAAAGCGGAAGACCTTGTGTACTGCGGCACGCGCCGCGTGGTGTATGACGGCGAGTTTTGCGGCAAGCTGTTTCACGACCGTCAGGTCTCGAAGGTGTTCTACCTTTGGTTCGACGCAGATGAAAGCGCTTTTAACATCGACCCTGCCGAGGTAGACCGTGTTTTATGGATGAATTTAGATGCGTGCATCGACGGTGTGCGGCATAACACGTTTCCGCACTGCATCGAAATGGACGAGCTCGAAATTTTATGCAGCGGTTTAAAGGTCGATTTTGCATAAGTTTTTTACCGCGTAATGACCTGCACCGTGGTATCGGCATAGTCGGAAAGCAGGGAAAAATCCTCTTTCAGTCCGTCCGTAATGTAGACCGTGCCGTCCGCTGCAATGAAAATCGCTTCAAAGTCGCTGCTTTCTGCCCAGAGAGCAGCGGCTTTTTCTAAGCCCATCACAAAAAGCGAGGTGGAAAGCCCGTCGCACATCGCGCCGTCCTCGCCGATGACCGTCACGGCAAGCAGGCCGCTGTCTGCCGGACGTCCGGTCTTCGGATCCATAATGTGCCAATAGGTCTTGCCGTCCTGTTCAAAATAACGTTCATATCCGCCGGATGTGACAACGGCTTTGTCGCGCACGGAGACCACCATCATGGGCTCTTTATTGTGAGGGTTTTTCACGGCAATTTGCCATGCGCCGCCGTCCGGCTTGCTGCCGATGGTCTGCACGTTGCCTCCGAGATTCAAAAGTGCGGAGGTGACGCCCTTTTCGCGCAGAAGTTCCGCTGCCTGTTGACCGGCATAGCCCTTTGCAATGCTGCCGAGGTCGATTTCCATGCCTGCAGGCAAGATCACTTCTCCGGTGACTTCATCGTACTGCACATTCGTGTAATCGACCAGCGGTAAAAGGGAGGTGAGCTCCTCCTCGCTCGGCACCTTGTAGCTGCCGGTCGTAAAGCCCCATGCGCGCACAATGGGGTAAACGGAAATATCCAGTGTGCCGTTTGTGCGGCTGCACATCGCAAGTGCCTTTCCCATCAGGTCGGCGGTGCTGCCCGTAACGGTACCAGAGCCGTTTTGGTTGATCTGCGCGATCTCGCTTGTGTCTTTCGTCACAGAAAGCTCGTCTTCAAGACTGTTTATCAGCGCCTCCGCGTCGTCAACGAGCGAAGCGCTACCGTATACGGTAAATTCCATGGTGGTGTTCATGGCGTAGAATGTCTTTTTTTCGGCTTGTGGCGTGCGGGAACACCCCGTGCACAGTGCAAAAATCAGCACAAAACAGCCAAAAACGGATAAAACTTTCTGCATAGTGGTCTCCTTTTGAGAAAAAATCATAGAATATTAAAAATAGATGACAGATATTTAAAAATGAATACCGTTTCCGGTTGACAACAAAGGAAATTTTTGGTAGCATACTGTGTGTAGGTTAGTGCTATCTAACTTTATATACACCGTAAGAGCAGAGAACGTAATCCTTCGCGTGAGGGATTGAAAGCCTTTTGCGGCGCATAAAGCTTGGGGTGCTTACACTGATTTTTTTTCAGTGTAAGTTAGACGTATCTAACCCACGCGCAGCATTATACCACGGAAAAGCGCGCCTTTCAACCATTTTAAGAGATTTTGTTGAAAGCTGTCCGTGGAAATATCCGAAGCGGCGGAGAAACCGCAAAAAATGAAGGAGGCAGCATGAGAAACATTTACAAAAAAGCAGCGTCTTTGCTTTTGATGACAATGATCCTCTTATCCATGGTCGTGACCGGCGCAGTGGCAGAGGCAGCAGCACCGACAGAAGTGAAAAGCTGCGAAAAAAGCGGGTTTTATACAACCGTTTTGAATTTTGAATTCAGCGATACCACATGGCTGGATGCAGTGAACGGCGTTACCGTAAACGGTACAGCGTTCACAGGCCAGACGATCAACAGCTTTTCAAGCGATACCGGCATTTGGTGTGTCGGTAATGCAACGAGTGCATACGGCAGCTATAAAGCCTTACAACTTGCCATTGAGAACGACGCTTCGTTCCCGCTGACCGTTGAGGTTACGGCGTCAGGCTACAACAAGCTGACGATGGAAGTCGCAAAGACGACGGTCAGCTATAACGATGTCTACACCGCAACCGTAAAGACCCCGGAGGTTGAACCGAGCACCCCCCCAACGGAGCCGGAAGAGGATAAGGATGCACCAACCAATTTTACGGTATCGGCATCCTTCGGCTATGACTTTGACATGACCTTTACCGATGCGGCAGAGTGGCTGAGCGCAATCACCGATGTGCAGATTGATGGAACCTCTTGGAAAAAGGTCGACTATACGTCTCTCGTCTATGACAATGCAAAGTACTATGTAAATGCAGACGATGGCAGAATTTTGATCGGTGAAGGCTTTGTAAATGATACGGCAGTCTGCGTCATCACTGCAGAAGGCTATAAGCCGCTCACGCTCACGCTGAACAAGACGAACCACACCGCGGTTGTGGGCACATCTACCCCGACTGCTCCGCCGACCACGGAACCGAGTGAAGAACCGAAGCCGGTAGAGGATAAGGATCCGCCGACGGATTACACAACGGGCAGTGGCAGTGCTAGCCATGATTTTCAACTGACGTTTAATAATGCAACGGATTGGACGCAGGCAATCACCGGGATTGAAATCAATGGCGAAGCTTGGACGGAAAGTGACCGTTCGTATGAAGTTTCACAAAATAAAGTTTTCTATATCGGAAACAGCGGCAGAGTTTTGATTGGTGAAGGCTTTGAAGGCGATACCGCGACTTGCATCATCAAAGCGACCGGCTACAAGCCGCTGACACTTACGCTCGGCAAAACCAATTACTCGGCAGTTCTTAACGTAGCATACGATAAGACGAAGAGCGCAGATGCAAATGACGTAACTTTGGAATATCGTTACGGTGACTGGATTATTGGCTTTAAGAATCCGGCCGATTATGTGGGCAATGTTCTCGATTTTAAGGTAAATGGTATTTCTTGGGCCCATAAGTCTACAGCAATCTCCGGCGGTGCATACAGTACAAATGCAAGCGCAAACACCATCACGATTGCAGAGACAAGCTATTCCACATCGTCTCCGGCTGTTAAAAGCGGCGATGTCATCACCATTTCCGCAAAAGGCTATGAAGACCTGAACCTCAAGTTCGTTGTAGATACAAGCGGTAAGGCTTCTCTCGTTGCAGACGACGGCGAGGGCGATCCATATGAATTGCATGTAAAGATTGAGGGCTCGTTTGAAGCCGCTATCGTCGGCCAGAAAGATTATGACGGCGTTTCCGGCGCAAGCACGGGCGGTTCCACATCGAATAACAACAGCAACGTTACCGTTTACGGTGTACTGGTTGAAAAAGACAAAGAGCCGACCGACGACGATTGGCAAAAGCTCGATAATAACTCCCCAATCGATCTCAACGGCAGCAAGTGCAAGGTCAGCATCGTGCCGGATGTCGAAAGCAGCACCCCGGAAGACGCAGACAGTGGTATGAGCGGCGTTTACATGCCCATCAGCAGTGACCTTACGCTAAGCGGCACACCGAAGGATGCAGGTAAATACCTCGTCTCGGTTTCCATCGAAGACAAGCAGGGTAGAAAAGCGACCAGCAACACGCTGCCCTTTATGATCTACACCGGCGAAGAAACGCTCGCCGAGCAGATCAAGATCGAAAACCTCAAGCAGTATGCAAACGGCCTGTATGCTTGGGATATCATGGAGCCGTGGGCCATCAAGAACTTCGGCAGCAATGTGGACGGTGAAGAAGAAAGCGTCCGTGTTCCGGCTGACCTCGAAGTCTGGTTCGGCTCGCATGAGAGCGGTACATACGGCTACCTCGGCTATGACCTTTCTTGGGACGAGGTAGAAGCGGGCAACATTCCGCAGACACTGTACATCCCGGCCGGCTGCAACTTGACGCTCACCAACATGGAAATTCTCAGCAGCGTGCGCATCGTCGTCGAAGACGGCGGCAAACTAACACTGGACGATTCCGTTGTGCAGGGCATCATCGACGTTCAGGGCGGCGGTACGTTCTCCATGAATTACAGTGCTTACAGCGGCGAATTCAAGACAGGCGCTTCCGTTTGCGGCCAGATCCGCCTTGCAGACGGCGCAATTTTGGAAAACGCAGCGATCTATTCCCATGCTAACTACCTTGCAAACGGCGATTTAACAGACCGCACCACGTCCGAGCCGGTCGTTGTCACAAACGGCAATGTGGCCGTCAAGGGGCAGGTCTTCATTGAAGGCGATGATGCCGGCAATGAGATTGGCCAGACCGCTCTGCAGGTCAACGGCACCCTGACGCTTGCAGACGGCGCAACGTTCGTTGCATACGGCGGCGGTGGTATGACCTATTTTGCAGGCGGCACTGCAATCGATTTGAACGGTACTATCACCGGCAATGGTAAGCTTGTTGCCATCGGCGGTGCACCGCTCTTCGGTGACGGTGGCACGGCAATTTCCGGCAGCGGCACCATCTCCACAAGCGAAACCTTCCTCCAGGGCGGCACGGCATTTACAAGCCGGGATGCAAAGCCCGGCAAGGCGCTGAACGGCGACATTACGCTCACAAGCCAGAGTCGCCATGTAAAAGACGGCACACTGGAAGAAACCGGTACGGACGATCCGCTCAAGGCGCTCTACTGGAATACCGGCATTGAGCTTATCCCGCCGCTCGATACGTTTACCACCGAGCAGCATACGGATGCCGTAACGGATACAACTGTGTGGAAGTTCGACGAGAACACCCACTGGAACCCGTGCGACGACGTGACCTGCAGCGTACATGTAAACGAAGCGGCACACACCTTCGTTTGGGTCAATGACGAAGCGGAAAGCGACATCAGCACTCGGAGCATAGAAGCCAGAACAAAGCACGAGGAGTGCACCGTTTGCGGCTATACGCGCAATGAAAACACACCCATCACGCCCGATCCGGTCGTGACTCCGGAGCCGTCTGCAAAACCTACGGCGGAACCGACCACGGCACCTACGACAGAGCCATCGGCTACCCCGGCACCCACAACGGAACCCACAGCAACACCGGCACCGACCACAGAGCCGACCACAACGCCTGCGCCTACGGCAGCGCCGAGCGCAGCGGCTACCGTTACCCCGGTTCCAAACAATAATAACGGATCAAATACCCCGAAAACCGGCAGCGATTACATTGCCGTCATCTTCAGTGTTTCCCTCCTCACCGTTTCCGGCGCAGCCATTGCCGCACTTGTGCTTTTGAGTAAAAAGCGCGGTAAGCACGTCGAAAAGTAAACCCGTTTTCTACTAAACAGAAAATATTTTCTCTCTGATAAACACGCCCCGGTGGACAATTTCCAGTCCGCATGGGCGTGTTGCTCATTCTTTTACAAAAGCAAGACCGAAGAAGCACCTGACGCTGCTGCGCCTGTACTTGATGCGGAAGCACTTGCGAGCCTGCTTGCCGGCAAACCGTCAACCACAGCAAAAAAGCCGAAAACCCTTCGGTTTTCGTTGATAAGGCAGTAAGTCAAATTATCATTGCAGCTGAATCGGCAATGGGCGAATAACCGAGTTGCAAAGCCACGGGTTGACAACGAAAAGTTAAAAGAACTTAGCTGTCAGGCGTAGCAATGGCAAGGGAAATCACCGAGATCAGTCCACTACGGACTTTTTTCGGTGATTTTCTTATATCCGCACATTCCCTGTCGAATGTGCAGAATATAAAGACAGCCCCGATGCGTTCTGAAATGACCCCAAAAGTCTGGAAAGGGAGACACCGGAGAAATTCGGTGTTTTTCGCATTTTGTGGGAAAATTGTGTAAAGTTTTCTTTACTTCTCTGAGTTAAAGTAGTATACTAATACGTATATATTCGAAAAGTGCGGCAGTTTGGCTTTTGGGGTATAGCAGGTATTTTACGGAGGAGTGTATAGGACTATGGAGAAAAAAACAAGCAATTTTTCCGGACAGCTCGGCTTTGTGCTGGCGGCGGCCGGCAGCGCGGTGGGCGTGGGCAATTTGTGGCGCTTTCCGTACCTTGCGGCAAAGGACGGCGGCGGACTGTTCCTCATCATTTATCTGGTGCTGGTGCTGACCTTCGGCTTTACGCTGCTGACTTCCGACATTGCGATTGGCAGAAAGACGCAGAAAAGTGCCATCGGCGCATATGAGGAGATGCACCCGAAGTGGAAGTTCCTTGGTGTGCTGACGTTTTTGGTTCCGGTGCTCATCATGACGTATTACGCGGTCATCGGCGGCTGGATCACGAAGTACGCGTGCGTGTATCTGACGGGGCAGGCTTCGAGCGCGGCGCAGGACGACTACTTTACGTCGTTTATCACGTCACCGGTGTCTCCTGTGGTGTTCGGCCTGCTGTTTATGGCGGTGACAGCGTTCATTGTGTATAAGGGCGTTGAGGGCGGCATTGAGAAGGTATCGAAATTCATGATGCCGGTGCTGCTGGTTCTTGTTGTTATTATTGCGATTTACTCGCTGACGTTAAAGCACGAGGACGCGGACGGCAACGTGCGCACGGGTTTACAGGGCTTCCTCTACTACATCACCCCGCACTTTGAGGGGCTAACCGTGGAGCGCTTTTTGCAGATTTTGCTCGATGCAATGAGCCAGCTGTTCTTCTCGCTGAGCGTTTCGATGGGCATTATGATCACCTACGGCTCGTATGTGAAGCCGGAGGTTAACCTCAACAAATCCGTTTCGCAGGTCGAGTTTTTCGACACCGGCGTGGCGCTGCTTGCAGGCGTGATGATCATCCCGGCGGTATTCGTGTTCTCCGGCACGGACGGCATGGGCGTAGGCCCGAGCCTGATGTTTGTGTCTTTGCCTAAGGTGTTTGACGCGATGGGCTCGGCGGGCACGGTGGTCGGTGTGCTGTTCTTCATCTCCGCAATTTTTGCGACGCTGACCTCCTGCATTTCGGTTTTGGAGTCTATCGTTGCGAACTGTATGGAGATCTTCCACACGGACAGAAAGAAGACGACGCTTGTGCTGGCACTGATTTACCTCGCAGCTTCCGCGGTGATCGCGCTCGGGTACAGCGTGTTCTACTTCAACGTGACGCTGCCGAACGGCTCGAGCGCACAGCTTCTGGACATTATGGACTACGTCAGCAACAGCGTTATGATGCCGCTGATCGCGCTGCTTTCCACCATTTTGATCGGCTGGGTGAAATCGCCGAAATATGTGGCGGACGAGATGGAGCGCGGAGGGTATAAGTTCCGCCGCAAGCGTATGTATTACGTGATGATCCGCTACGTAGCGCCTGTGATGATGCTGGTGCTGTTCTTACAGTCTACGGGCTTGCTTTCGATGATATTTAAGTAAATTTATTGGTGAATTTCCGCGAGAGCGGTTTAAGGCAGTGCCGTGCGGAGTTTTGCGGCGTTGCTTTGCTATTTTAAAAATGAAAGGTGATACTTATGAAATTTCCCGAAATGCTGACCGGTGTGCAGCACATCGGCGTGCCGACGAACGATTTGGAAAAGACCGTTGCGTTTTACGAGACCATCGGTTTTCAGCCGGTTTTGGAGATCGTAAACGAGGCGGCGAACGAGCGCGTGACGTTTTTGCAGCTCAAAAATTTAGTCATTGAGACGTATGAGAACCACGCGGCGGTGGGGAAGCCCGGCGCCATCGACCACATTGCGCTCGACACGACGGATGTTGAAGCGGCGTTCGCAGCGGCGAAGGAAGCGGGGCTTACGATGCTCGACGACGAGATTCACGGGCTGCCGTTTTGGGCGAACGGCGTGAAGTTTTTCACCGTGGAAGGTCCGAACGGTGAAAAAGTGGAGTTCTGTCAGAAATTGTAAGCGATAATTAGAATATAGAATTTCGGCGGCTGAACTGCGTTTTCGGATGCGGTTCGGCCGCCTTTTTTGCTGCCCGAAGGGGCCGGATTTCGGGGAGATACAAGCGTTGCAAGCAAAGTGCAAGTTTACTGCAAAAGATTTGCAAAAATCGAGACAGGGAGGGGGTGCGTTTGGTATAATCGGGGCAGAAAGGGGCGGCTAAGCAAATATCATTACGTATTTTTCCTAAACTATATTGACAGCGGTACTTTTATATGGTATTATGACCATAAATTAAGGGATGGGTCGACACATTCCTTGCAAAATCTACATAATTTAAGGAGGCAATTGTATGTTAAAGAAAAGGCTTATAGCCGGTGTGGCAGCTTGCTTAATGGCGGTTTCTGCGTTTTCGATGTCAGCGAGCGCGTATGGGCAGGAAAGAATGATTGCGCGTATTTATCAAGGCGCAACGGTTTCCTCAAATTCAGCCAGAAAAACTTCAGCAGGAAACTATGCAGTTACCCCCTCTCCGAACGGAAGCGATGGATGGAGCAATAAGGGTGACGAGTGGGTTTTTGTTCGTGGACGTACAGCTGCAGGACAGCATGCAACTGAGTTAGGTCACTATGCTTATAGAGGAACAGCTACAACTAAGTGGTTGAGCTATTTATCAGGGAAAGCAAATGTTGGCTCTTACTATAAAGTCGCAATAGAATACGACAATACAAATCCTTATGAGTATGTTGATCTGATCGTTACTTGGGTTCCGTAAATTTATGCGTGTGGAGACTGCCTTGCAGTCTCCACATAAATTACTTTAGGGAGAGATAGCATGAAGAAATACATAATAAACATTTTTGCTTTCTTATTTTTGTGTTGTCTACTGTGTGCTTGCACAAAGCAGATACAAAACGATAGTTCGGCATCATCTGCTGTAAATGGAAGCAGCCTGTCATCAGAAATATTTGAAGATGATAATAAAAGAGAAAATGAAAATTTCGATAATACTGCAGCGCACATCACCAAAACGTTATCTTCAGGCGTTGTGGTGGATGCAGACGTGACTGTGCCTAAAGCGATGCAGCAGCAAAATTTGCCGGAGATGCAAGGTACGGGGCAGGAAATAGACTTTGAGAAAATAAAAGAGATTTTCTGCGCGGGTAAGAAAATTACGGAAGAAACTGAGGGTTCATACCCGCCGGATATGCCCGGTGCGTTGACGGAAGCAGAAAAGCATTTGTCTACGGAAGACGGCGACTATTTATTGGTCGGCTGTGGCAATTCTTTTTTTTACACGGCAGCACGTGATACACAGGATACATCAAATTTAGAACTGTACAAAACCGGCAAAGACCTCGACTTTGCGACCATTGCGGAAGCGGATGAGGAGATACGGAAAGTGGCGGAAGAGCTCGGGATTTCGGTTGGAGACAGCGTGTGCTATACCATTGACACGAGCTCGATGCCGCACTATATTTTCCAATACGATCTGCTTGTGAACGGTATGCCGCTCGGCAAATTTGACGGCGGCAGTTACAGCGATAACGTATTTACACCGGGTACATATTTGACGGCGGTGTTGGACGAAGACGGTATTCGGCACTTTGACGTATCGTATGTATTGAAAGAGACGGAGACGGGCGACGCGCAGCGTGTTCTGACACTTGACGAGGCGCTCGATAAAGTAGACGAGAAGTATAACTCCATCATTATGGAGGGGGATTACTATATCAACGATATTCAAATGGCATATATGCCGATCAAGACGGATGATGCGGGGATCGTGCGGCTGATCCCGGTTTGGTATTTTCAGACCACGCATCAGATCTTGCTGCCGGACAAATCCGGTACGGGAGAGATCATGCTGCCGCAGGACGGGTATATTCTGATAAACGCACTGGACGGCACAGAGCTGCTGCACAGCAACGGAGATATATGAGGTGCGTATGCGTGTGTTTTGGAATGTTCTGAAAAATGACCTTGCGCGCACGGTGTGCTCGAAAGCGTTTATTTTTGCCGCGTTGGGGCTGACTGCTGCGACGTTTTTGACCGGCATGGATGAGCTTCCTTATATGACGCCGGAGAATGACCTGATCTACATTTACGGTATCTTTCAGTACCTTGATTTTCAGCTTTTGTATTTGCTGTTTGCGGCGATACCCGGGGCGGCGCTGTTCTGCGCGGACTGGGAGAACCGATTCATTCGTTTTTCGGCGCAGCGGTGCTCGAAGCGCATATACGGCGTATCGAAAGGTATTGCGTGCTTTGTCTCGGCGGTGCTGGTGGTCGTCGTTTCCGAGTGGCTTGACCTCATGATCTTACGGCTTTGGGGCTTTCCGGCGGTGAACATGGAAAACAGAATCTTCATGGCGCTGGGCGTGTTTGACGAGATCGGATATTCTGAGCGGGTGTACCTTTATTTTGCGGCGGTGATTTTCATTAAGGCGTGCTGCGCGGGGGCGTTTGCGGAATTTGCGCTGTGGCTTTCGACGAAGATCACGAACGTATTCGTGACACTGGCGGCACCGATGCTGGCATATTACGTTTTGAATACGCTGATGATGTGGCTGCGTATGCCGAGCAAATTTTACCCCGGTATGCTCTCTAAGGGGCTTTCGGTGTTCGGCGGCGCGGGGACGACGACGCTTGTGACGTGCGGGATCTTTGCAGCGTTCGGCGCGGTGTTCCTTGTTTTATTTACGCGCTCGTGCAGAAGGAGACTTGAAAATGGGTAAGGCTTTCGCTTGCTTTTCGATTGCGCTGCACAACTTTAAAAAATGGGCGGTGAACCCGCGGCTGTACATTTTGCTGTTGATGGAGGTCTTGTATTTGCACTCACGGCTTTCGCCGGTGGGCGAGCTGTGCGTGCGGACGGGATATAAGGTCACGCCGTATCTGCTGCCGTTTTTGCTGGACGAGGGCAGTGCGGTGATGATGCTGTTCCTCGGCGTGGTGCTGTTGTTCTGCGATGCGCCGTTTATTGAGGACGAGCAGCCGTATATTATGCTGCGTTCCGGGCGGTGGATATGGTTCATCGGGCAAATGCTGTATATCGTGGTGGCGTCTGTGCTGTATTTAATTGTGCTGTATTTCATAAGTGTTCTTGTGCTGCTGCCGCATATCGAATGGAGCGCGGAATGGGGCAAGCTGCTTTCGACGTTTTCGCAGACATCGGCAGCGGGGCAGAACGGCATCAGCATTCCGTTTGCACGCGTTATCACGGCGCGATTTGACCCAATTCCGGCGGTGTTGCGGTGTGTGGTGAACGGGAGCTTGGTCGCCACTGTGCTCGGTATGCTGATGTTCTTCGTGAACCTGAATATTTCCCGCACGGCGGGCGGCATCTGCGGTACGGCGCTCGTGCTGTGGAACATGGTGACGTATAAGACGGCGTACTGGTTTGTGAATGTCTCGCCGGTCTCATGGGTGAACCTTTCCCGTGTAGATTACGATGGCAGCTCGATTTACCCGAGCCTTACGTATATTTTGTTGGCACTGTTGGCTTTGTTTGCGGTTTTGTCGGTCACTTCGTGGGTGACGCTGCGCAGGCGGAACATTGACGTGCTGAAATCTGTGTGAAAGGAGTCTTTATGGAAAATTGTATTGAAGTACAAAACGTGGTGAAGCGTTTTCGCGACCAAGTGGTTTTGAAGAACGTATCGATCTCGTTTGAAAAGGGGCAGATACACGGCATTGTAGGGCGCAACGGCTCCGGCAAAACGGTGCTTTTTAAGTGCATCTGCGGTCTGATGCACCCGGAGGAGGGTGTGATCCTCGTGAACGGCAAGCGTGTGGGACGTGACGTGGACATGCCGGAGGACATTGGAGCCATTATTGAAGCGCCGGGCTTTCTGCCGAATTACAGCGGGTACAAGAATCTGCGCTTTTTGGCGAACATACGGCGGAAAATCGGCAAGGAAGAGATTTTGAGTGTGCTGAAGACGGTGGGGCTTGACCCCGAAAGCCGCAAGCATGTGGGAAAATACTCGCTCGGCATGCGGCAGCGCCTCGGCATTGCGCAGGCAATCATGGAAGACCCGGAAATCCTCATTTTGGACGAGCCGATGAACGGACTGGATAACGCCGGTGTGCAGGATATACGGGCACTGCTGTTGGAGCTCAAGGCACAAGGGAAGACGATTTTGCTCGCGAGCCACAACCACGAGGACATTGCGGCACTGTGCGACACGGTGCACGAAATGGACGGCGGGGTTTTATTGTAATGATATTCGATCTGTGGCCGAATGATCAAAAAGGAAGCACGCGGTTTTGGTAGGCGTGCTTCCTTTTTGATCATTCACTTTTCGGCGGCGAGGATCATTTTTTCGAGCTCTTTGGCGGCGACGCTCAGGGGTTGGCCTTTCCGTTTGATGACGACGACGTTTCTTTCCGGTATTTTCTCTTCCAAATCGATGCGACAGACATTTGACCATTTTTCCAAGAATTCTTCCGGCACGAACCCGATGCCGAGGTCGGCTTCGACCATGGGCAAAATTTGGTCGGCGGTGAACGCTTCGATATCCGGGTGGTACGGCAGGCCATGCGCGGCGAAGAACCCGGAATAGAACTCGAACGATTTGGTATCGGCGCCGAGCGAGATGAGCGGGAATTCTAAGAGCTCCTCAAGCTTTACTTGGCGGTTTGTGAGCGTTTCGAAAAACGGTGAACATACGGCATACTCGTGGATGGGCCGGACAGGTGTTTCGGTGAGCGAGGCGGACGGTGCGGTGGGGGTGGTGACGACGGCAATATCGGCTGTGCCCTCTTTTAACGCGGCGATAGCCTGCGGCGTGGAGTGGTTGCTGATGCGGATATGGATGCCGGGGTGGAGAAGGCGGAATTCTTTGAGCACGGGCAGCAGCAGGCAGCGCAGCGCGACCTCGCTTGCGGCGACGTACACGGTGCCGGTTTGCAGCGTGCGGCTCTCGGTGATCTCCGCTTCGCCGGCTTCGATATGCTCGAACGCGATGCGCACGTGGGCGTACAAGCGCTCGCCCTCCGGCGTCAATTTCATGCCGCGGTTTGTGCGCAGAAACAGTGGACACCCGAGTTCGCCTTCCAGGTTTTTGATGGCGCGCGTCATGTTCGGCTGGTTATTTAAAAGCTGCTTTGCGGCCTGCGAGAGGTTACCGTATTTTGCAACGTAATAAAAAATTCGATAGTAATCATAACTGATGTACATGTTGGCCCTGTTCCCCTTGCTATATCATAACGATATTTTAGATATATAGATTATAGATTTTACACATGAATATAAGAGTATTATAATGGTAACGCTGTGGGAAGTCAAGATGATTTCGCGCAGATTTTGTGCTGAAAAGCGTAGATAAAAAGCGGCGTTTCAAGGTTTTGTGCGCCAAACGAAGAAGGTATGAAATGGAAGCGGTAGTTTTTGAAATCATTATGGGTATTTTCTTTGACGCAGGTATGCTGGCGATGGTGGTACATGCAGCGCAGCACATCGGCGAGGATACTGGTCGCGTTCGCTTTACGGCAGCTGTATTTGCGATTGGCTTTTTCCTTGGGATGATTGCAAAATGCGTTGTGGGTGGCAGTTACATTGCGCTTGCCCTGTATGCGCTCGGCTTTGTGCTCTCGTACACGGCGGTCGTTTTCACTGTGCCGGAAAAGGAGCACGCCTATGAAGGTCGCTGAGCCGTTTCATCTGCACGGACAGATGTCCGACAGCTTCCGCGCGGCAGTGTTCATCATTCTCTCCGGCGGATTTCAGGACGCATATACCTACTTTTGTCGCGGCGAGGTTTTTGCCAACGCGCAGACGGGCAACATTGTTTTTTTGAGCACGGCGTTGTTCCAGAAGGACTGGCCGAACGTGGTGAAGTACCTTATCCCGGTGGTATCATTTTTAATCGGTACAGCGGCCGCGGAGCTGATACACATTCGTTTTAAGACGTATGAGAAAATCCACTGGCGGCAGATCATTTTGTTCTGCGAGATCGTGTTTTTGCTTGTCGTCGGCTTTTTGCCGGCATACTTTGAACCGCTTGCGAACGCGATGGTCTCGTTTGTATGTGCCATGCAGGTGCAGACGTTCCACAAGGTGCGCGGCCACGCGTATGCGAGCACGATGTGCATCGGCAACATGCGCTCCGGCACCGAGGCACTGTGCGCGTATTTCAGAACGCGGGATAAAGAGATTTTGCAGAAATCGCTGACGTATTTCGGTGTTATTTTTGTGTTCGGCATCGGCGCCGGCCTTGGCAGCCTGATGAGTGGCCTGCTTGGGACAAAGGCCATTTGGTGTTGCTGTGTGTCTTTGCTCATTAGTTTTGTAATGATGTTTGTCCCCGAAAAAAACGGATAACCCATCTTCTGCGTTTTCCCCTTGCAGAGAAGTTATAACCCCACCGTGCCATACGGGCCCTGAAAGCTCCCGTGTGGTGCGGTGGAATTTTTATAAGTAAAAATCCTCTCGGGTCGTGTATGATTTGGTAGGATGAAGTGAACCGAGGAAACGGTTCGGGGATTTGTCAAGCGGGAGATTGGGATTGAGCATAGCAAAAGAGCTGTCTCTAAAGAGACAGCTCTTTTTTGGTGGAAACGCGCGGGCTCGAACCGCGGACCTCCTGCGTGTGAAGCAGGCACTCTAACCAGCTGAGCTACGCTTCCATATCAACTGTATTATGTATTCTACCACAGAAAATGGGATTTGTCAAACGCTAATTTGGGGATGACGTGATTTTTGCGGAGGGATTTACAGAAAGTTTCAGTAAACTTTCCTTTTTCCGACACTGTATTTAACGCGGGGGCAGTATACTGAAAACACAGAATGCACGGGGAACGCCGCAAGTGGGCTGAAATGCGGCGGAGAAGCTTGCCTTTATGTGGGTTTTACCGGTGGTTAGTTATTGAAACTATACAAACCGAAGTGAGTTTTCATGGATTATTGTTAGAAATTAGCTAAAAACCCTTGAACTTTTTTCTTGTTGTGGTATTATTAGTATAAACATTGGTGCAGAGCGTCTTTTATTAAATTGAACGGCACGGAAAATAGGAAAATAAGACGCTGTGCGGCAAAAAATTCGGACGGACTGCGGGTGCAAAAATGAGAATGGCATGCACCGCCGGCGTTTGCCGGATTGTTCCGAATGGAAAGGACAGGACGTATGAGTGAGATGATAAACAAAACGGCGCCGGAAGGCAATGTTCCGCTTTATTTGTTCCGCAGCGGCAAAAACAGCCATTCCTACGAATACATGGGTGTGCACAACACGGTGAAGGACGGGAAGGCATGCACCGTGTGCCGCGTATGGGCGCCGAACGCGCAGGCAGTTGCCATTACCGGTGATTTCTGTGAATGGGATCCGGAAAAGTATCCGCTTACAAAGATCGACGACGCGGTTTGGGAGGGCTATACGGACGAACCCTTAAAGGAATTTGATGCGTATAAGCTCGTCATTACGGCGGAGGACGACACGGTGACGTACAAGGCCGACCCGTATGCGTTCCACGCAGAGACACGTCCGGGCACGGCTTCCCGCTACTACGACATTTCGGGGTACAAGTGGAACGACGGCCGCTGGTTTGAGCACAAGAAAAAATACCCGCATTATAACCAGCCGGTGAACATCTACGAGATGCACGCGGGCTCCTGGCGCAAATATGCGGACGGCAGCGTGTTCTCTTACGACAAGCTCGGTGACGAGCTGATCCCGTATGTGCAGGAAATGGGCTTTACGCACATTGAGTTGATGCCGTTGACGGAGTACCCGTTCGACGCTTCCTGGGGCTATCAGGTGACGGGCTACTTTGCGCCGACCTCCCGCTACGGCACGCCGAAGGACTTTATGCGCTTTATCGACCGCTGCCACCAAGCGGGCATCGGCGTGATTATGGACTGGGTGCCGGGACACTTCCCGCGCGACGAGGCCGGCCTTGCGAAATTTGACGGCATGCCGTGCTATGAATATGCAGACCCGAGAAAGGGCGAGCACAAGGAGTGGGGCACGCTGGTGTTTGACTACGGCCGCACGGAAGTCATCAGCTTTTTGATGAGCAGCGCACTGTTCTGGGTGAAGGAATACCACATTGACGGCTTGCGCGTGGACGCTGTGGCCTCAATGCTGTACCTTGACTACAACCGCAAGGACGGCGAGTGGATCCCGAATAAGAACGGCGGCAAGGAAAATCTGGAGGCCATTGCGTTCTTACAAAGACTGAACGAGGCGATTTTCGCCGAGGTGCCGGAGGTCATGATGATTGCCGAAGAAAGCACCGCGTGGCCGATGGTGACGAAGCCGACTTACATGGGCGGTCTCGGATTCAATTATAAATGGAACATGGGCTGGATGAACGACATGTTGCGCTACATGTCTTTGGATCCGCTGTTTAGAAAGGGCAACCACAACAGTCTGACGTTCTCGTTCTTCTATGCGTTCTCCGAGAATTTCATTTTGCCGATCTCGCACGATGAGGTCGTTTACGGCAAGGGTTCTCTCTATAATAAGATGCCGGGCACGCCGGAGGAAAAGGCTGCAGGCGTACGCTGCTTTGCGACCTACATGATGGCACACCCGGGCAAAAAATTGCAGTTTATGGGCACGGAGTTCTCGCAGCACGACGAGTGGAACTTTAACGAAGAACTCGAGTGGAATTTGCTGCAATACCCTGAGCACCAGATGGCGCAGACGTTCTTTAAAAAGCTCAACGCGTTCTACCTCGGCCGTTCCGAGCTGTGGGAGATCGATTTCTCGTGGGAGGGCTTCTCGTGGATCTCGAACGACGACGACAGCCAGAGCGTTATTGCGTTCCGCCGCTTTGACCGCGAGGGCAACGAGCTGATTGCCGTGTGCAATTTCCTGCCGGTCCGCCGCGAGAATTACTGCATCGGCGTGCCGTACGCGGGCGTTTACGAAGAGGTGTTTACTTCCGACGCTGCGGAGTTTGGCGGCACGGGCTTTACGAACGGCAGCAACATCCGCACCGTGGATGAAGCGATGCACGGCTTTGAGCAGAGCATTTCGCTGACGCTGCCGGAGAACACGGTATTCTTCCTGCGCTGCAAGCGTAAGGCGGCAAAGAAGCCCGCTGCGAAGACGACAAAGACGACGGCAAAGAAGCCCGCAGCCAAAAAGCCCGCGGCCAAAAAGGCGGCCGGCACAAAAGCCGCAAAGAAAAAAGCCTGATTCATTTTACATGAAACAATATACGGGCGGCGGCAAAATGCCGGAACGCTCGAAATCTACCAGAGAGGGGATCATCAGTCATGTTACCTAAGCAAGAAGTAGTTGCAATGCTGCTGGCAGGCGGCCGTGGCAGCCGTCTCGGTGTTCTTACCAAGAACCTCGCAAAGCCGGCTGTTCCGTTTGGAGGCAAGTACCGTATTATCGACTTTCCGCTTTCCAACTGTGTGAACTCCGGCATTGAGACCGTGGGTGTTCTGACACAGTATCAGCCGCTCGAGCTGAACGAATACATCGGTTCCGGCCAGCCGTGGGATCTCGACAGTATGAACGCCGGCGTACATATTTTGCAGCCGTACGAGCAGAGCAGCGGCTCTGACTGGTACAAGGGCACGGCAAATGCCATTTACCAGAATATACCGTTTATTGAGCGCTACAATCCGGATTACGTGGTTGTGCTGAGCGGCGACCACATCTACAAGATGGATTACTCCAAGATGATTGCGTATCACAAGGAGCACGATGCGGCCTGCACCATCGCCGTTTACGAAGTGCCGATGGAGGAGGCTTCCCGCTTCGGTATTCTGAACACGAACCCGGACGGCTCTATTTACGAATTTGACGAGAAGCCGGCTGTGCCGAAGAGCAACAAGGCTTCCATGGGCATTTACGTCTTCTCCTGGAAGAAGCTGCGCGCGTATCTGGAAGCGGACGAGAAGGACCCGAACTCCTCGAATGACTTCGGTAAGGATGTGTTGCCCACCATGCTGAACGCAGGCGAGCGTATGTTTGCGTACCGCTTTGAGGGCTACTGGAAGGACGTCGGCACGATTGACAGCCTGTGGGAATCCAATATGGACCTTTTGAACCCGAAGGCCGGTCTTGACCTTTCTCGCGAAGACTGGAAAATTTATTCCAGAAACCCGGTCATGCCGCCGCATTACATTGCAAAGGGCGCAAAGGTGCAGAACTCACTCGTAGCAGAGGGCTGCAACGTATACGGCGATCTTGAGTTCTCCGTATTGTTCCACGGCGTTTATGTGGCGCCGACCGCGACTGTGACGGACTCCATCGTGATGCCGGGCGCTGTGATTGAAGAAGGTGCGAAGGTGCAGTATGCGATCGTGGCGGAGAACGCCGTCATCGGCAAGAACTGCGTCATCGGTAAACGCCCGGAGGACATGGAAAACAGAGACGATTGGGGCGTGGCGGTCGTAGGCCCGGACTGCAAGCTCTCTGAGGGCACCGTTGTGGCGCCGAAGGAAATGATCGATAAGGAGGCGCAGGCATAATGTTTGGAAATAATGTTTTGGGCATCATCTTTGCCTATGCACACGAAGAAAGAGTACGCGACCTGACGGAGCTGCGCGTGATGGCTTCCGTGCCGTTCGGCGGCCGTTACCGTTTGGTTGACTTCACCCTCTCCAACATGGTGAACTCCGGCCTCAACAAGGTCGGCATCATCACGGAGGATAACTACCAGTCCTTGATGGACCACCTCGGCTCCGGCAAGGCATGGGACCTTTCGAGAAAGCGCGAGGGTCTGTACCTGCTGCCGCCGTTCGGCAAATCGACTTCGAGAACCGACGGCAAGATCGAATCGCTCGATTCCATTCGCCGCTTCCTGAAAAACTCCCTTGAGGAATATGTGATTCTCTCCGATTGCGATATGGTCTGCAATATCGATTACCGCGAGGCACTGGAGCAGCATGTGTGCCAGAACGCGGACATTACGGTCATTTACCGCCATGGCACTTCGCCGGACGTAGACCGCAACAACATCTATATGGTCGACCCCGAGAACCGCATTCGCGAGTTGCTTCTGCACCGCGGAAGCGAGCACGGTGTGAATTACGGCATCGGCATGTATATCCTTAGCCGCGAACTGCTGCTTCAGCTCGTTGAAGGATGCATGAGCCGCAACGAATATGACTTTGATAAAGATATGGTTCAGCGCGTAATTCCCGAACTGCGCGTGATGGGTTATGAATTTAAGGGCATTGCATATCAAATTTCCTCATTTGAAGCGTACTTTAACGCTAACATGGGTTTGATGGATCCGCGCGTGCGCGCAGAGCTGTTCAATCCGAACCGCCCGATCTACACGAAGGTGCGCGATGATATGCCGGCGAAATACGGTTTGAATTCGTATGCCACCAACTGTCTTGTTGCAGACGGCTGCGTGATAGACGGTGAAGTGGAAAATTGTGTGCTGTTCCGCGGCGTGAAGATCGGCAAAGGCGCGAAGGTTCGCAACTGCGTTATCATGCAGGACACGGTCATCGGCGCGAACAGTCGGCTCGATTATGTTGTGGCGGACAAGAACGTGGAGATTGAAGAGAACCGCACGCTGATGGGCTATCAGACCTACCCGGTGTACATTGCAAAGGAAAGCAAGGTCTAAGCTGCCCCGAAAAACGAAGGAAAGGAAAGCGGTGTAATTGATATGAAAGTTTTGTTTTGTGCCAGTGAAGCGTTGCCTTTTGCCGCAACGGGCGGCCTTGCAGACGTAGCGGGTTCTTTGCCGCAGGCGCTGCGCGCACGTCTGATTGGTTGCCGCGTGGTGATGCCGCTGTATGAAAGCGTGCCGCAGGAATTACGCGACAACATGAAGTTTTTAACAAGCATCAGTGTGCCGGTGGCTTGGCGTCGCCAGTATTGCGGTATTTTTGAGGCGAAGGTAGGCAATGTCATTTACTACCTCATCGATAACCAGTACTACTTTAAGCGCCAAGGACTTTACGGTCACTTTGACGACGCGGAGCGCTTTGCGTTCTTCTCCCGTGCCGTTTTGGAGATGCTGCCGTACATTGAATTTAAGCCTGATGTGATCCACGCGAACGACTGGCAGACGGCGCTGGTGCCGATCTACTACCGTTTGTTCTATGCAAACAACGACTGGTACAGCGGCATTAAGACGCTGTTCACCATTCACAATATCCAGTATCAGGGCCAGTACGGCTTTGAGATTCTGGAGGACGTTTTCGGTATTCCGAAGAGCGAGCAGAGCTTACTCGAATACAACGACTGCGTGAACCTGATGAAGGGCGCGATTGAGAGCGCGAACTGGGTCTCTACCGTGAGCCCGACGTACGCGAAGGAAATTCTTGATCCGTGGTTCGCCCACAAGCTGGACCCGATTTTGCGCGAGCGTGCCTGGAAGCTTTCCGGAATTTTGAACGGCATTGACGTGGTGGGCTATGACCCGGCGACGGACAAGAACCTGTATGAGACGTATGACGCAAAGCACCTGGAGGGCAAAGCCGTCAACAAGGCAAAACTGCAGGAGCGCCTCGGCCTTGCCGTTGACCCGGATGTGCCGCTCATCGGTATGGTAACGCGCCTTGTCTCCCACAAGGGCCTTGACCTTGTAAAGGGCGGCGTGGACAATATCATGACGTACTCGAATGCGCAGTTTGTGGTCCTTGGCAGCGGCGACTGGGAGTATGAGCAGTTCTTTAAAGAGATGCAGGCGAAGTATCCGGGCAGATTTGTGCTGTGCCAGGGCTTTGTGCCGGAGCTTGCGCGCAAGATCTACGGCGGCTCCGATATTTTCCTGATGCCGAGCAAGAGCGAGCCGTGCGGTCTTTCACAGATGGTGGCGCTGCGCTACGGTTCCATTCCGGTCGTGCGCGAAACGGGCGGCCTGAAGGACTCCATTACGGACAGCGGCGACGGCAAGGGCAACGGCTTCACGTTCCAGACGTATGACACGCAGGATATGCTGAACTCCGTGCACCGCGCGATCTACGCGTATAACGAGAGCAAGGACGGCTGGAAGGTGCTTGTGGAGCGCGCAATGGCGTGCGACAACAGCTGGGGCCGCTCCGCAAACGATTACATTCGTTTGTATAAGCAGCTCATCAACAGCTGATCTTCTAAAACGTCTTTCGAGAAACAAGACGGCGTTTTGCACGACCGTTTGATTAGGTATCGTAGAAAATGGAAAATGCCCTGCTTGTGTTTTTAAGGCACAGGCAGGGCATTTTTGCGCTTTTATGTTTTGGTTATTTCTCTTCCGGGTAACGGACGGGGACAAACTTTGCGCGGTTCATGAGGGGGTGCTCGAGGCGGATGGCACCGTCGTGCGGGCACGCCATGACGCATGCGCCGCAGTAGTAGCACTCGCCGGGGTAGAGCACGATGGGGTGCTTGCCTTTTTCGGGCGAGGGGATGAGGATATCCACCTGACAGATGTTGACGCAGGCGTTGCAGCCGACGCATTTTGTTTCATCGTAAAGAATCGGGTGTGTGCTGCACGGCACGGGTTCTGCCGTGAGAATTTTGTTTTGAAGCTCGCTCATTTCCGATACGCCCCCTTCTGCTCGGTTCTGATGTAATCCCCGTTGCGCTTTTCGTACTCGGTCTCGAGGTCGCCGAAATAGTAGAGCGGATGGCTGCCGTAGATGACTTCGCCGTTTTCTTGTCGGACGGTGATGAAGCGGCGGTCGCGCTCGGGGTCGGTCTCGGTGCTGTCCGTGCGCTTGAAAAACAGCGGCTCGGACGACGTTTTGCGGGAGAGGCAGGCGTGCAAAATTAACTTGGAGACGGTCAAAATGTCGAAGACCTCGTGCGCGCGCATGAGCTCGTGCGGGTTTTTGCAGCTGATCTGCGGGATGATCTCGGTTTCAAAGCTTTCGAGCAGGTCGAGACCCTCATGCAAAAGCGCATCGCACTTTACGCCGCCGCAGTAGTTCTGCATGGCTTTGGAGATGGCCATGTTGAGTTCGCGCCAATCCATGCCGCCTTCGCGGCGGATGGGGGCGAGCAGGCGTTCACGCTCGGCTGCGGCTTCCGCTTCATTATAGTCGGGCAGGGTATCGAGTGTTTTGGCAGCTGCGGCGGCTTTGCGGCCAGCGTAGTAGCCCGTGGCGCAGGCGAAACCGGCGCAGTCCGAAGCGTAGAGTTGGTCGCCGGCGGCGTAGATGCCGTCGATGTTTGTTTTGAGGTCCCAATCGTGCCAAACGCCGCCCGGCGCGCCGAACAGCTGCCGTTCCTGCTCAAGGAAATTTGCGGACTGCCAGCCCGTGCCGTAGCTTTGCAGCATGTGCTTTTTGGGGTCAAATCCACGCTCCGTGTAATTTTTGAGGATCGGAATTTTTGTTTTGCCCTCTTCGCCGACCATCATGCCCCAGATGACGCGGCGCTCCGCGTCGGGCATACGGCTGAGGTCTGCGTAGAACGGCAGCTGGTAGCCGCGGCGCATAAGCTCTTCAAAATCGAGCGTTTCGGGGCCGCGGTACTCGTACTTCGGGTTATCAATGACGCCGCCCTTTAAGAAAAATTTCTGGCCGGGAGCGGGGTAGTAGCGCTCGGAGACGGTTTTAAGCTCATTGCCGTCGCGGTCGACGTAGGGGATTTCCACGCCGCGGGCGTCGACCATCGTTGCGGCATACCACGTGTTGTGGTTATTGCCTGCGCCGTAGGGCGGAAAGCTGCGGCCGGCGGCGGAGAACTCGCCCTTGACAGATTTTTCCATCATGGTGAACTCGATGCCGGCCTTGTAGCCCATGGCGTGGCCACTGCCGATGCTCTGCATGGGGCGGAACTCGCACAGGCCGGTCATATCCGGGTTAAAAAGCCAAACGCGCGCCGGGCGGCTCATGGTGAGGACGGTCTCTTTGGCGCGGAGGATGTAGAACTTTCCGGTGCGCACGTCCATGGCGCAGGCGCCCGCGCCATGCTTTTTGCCGTTCCGGGCGGTGGTGAGCAATGCGGTGGCTTCGGTGCGGTCAAGCACTTTCACGCCGAGGCGCAGAAGCTCCTTGAAAAGAGCGGGCTTAAAGGTGCTGCCCCAAACGCGCAGAGTGAATTTGTTTTTATAATCGTAGGCGAACATCAGCTTCGTTTCGTCATCGCGGAACTCTGCGCCCTTGAATTCATCGTCGGTGTCGCGGACTTTGCCGCCGAACGACTCAAGGTCTAATAGACGGTCGTAGCCCTCGCGGCACTCGATGTAGTGCGCGATGCCGTTAGAGTAGCCGCACTGCTCATCGACGTACGCTTCAGCGATTTCCTTCGGCGTGACGGTGGAGCAGGGGTTCGTACAGGCGGATTCCCAATGGTCGAAACCGGTGCCTGCGCTGCCGCTGCGGGCGGTGGCACCTTTTTCGACTAAGATGACGGACTGTCCGCGCCGTGCCGCCGCGATGGCGGCATAGCAGCCGGCAAGGCCGCCGCCGAGCACCAAAACGTCGCAGGAAAGCGTTTCGGTGATGTCTAATTCATTTTTATATGGCCAGTTATAGGTCTGCAAAGCAGATCCCTCCTTGTTTGAGTGTGAAAAGCGGAGCTTCAGCAAAGCTTTAGGCGGTGTGCGTCTTTTTATGCTTTGCGTGCCTGTATGCGAGCAGGCAGATGATGCTGCCCAGTACCACGAGCGCCAAGATCATCAAAGCGCAGTGCATGAAAAAGGTATCGGGCAAAATGGTGATGACGGGGTCTGTTGCGGCATCGAAGATCCAATAGTTGTTATGGAAGACAATCTTATGGAATAGGACGAACACCGTTTCCCAGTTTAAGGCGATGAGTGCACCGAGCGCTGCGGGAATGGCGACCGTTAAAATGCCGGAAAGCAGCAGATACCCCGGGTTCTTTTTAAAATGGCGGTAGATGATGCCCGCAAGGCTCAAAATGCCGCTGATGATGAGCGTGATCTCGAAGACGCCGAACACGTTTTTGACTTCTTCAAAATGGATGCGGCCGCTCTCGCTCATGGCAAGCGTGGGGAAATTCAGGACCTTCGTGCCGAAAATGGAGTTGTAATCGATGAGCACGTTGTAGTTCTGCAAAATTTCCTCGCGCGGCAGGCCGGACATGGCGGTGATGTTTAAATGGTCAACGTCAAAATAATAGAGCGGACGGAAATTGAGCGTGAAGACGACAGCGGCGCTGATAATGAACAGCACGAGCGCGACGGCGAGCACGATATTGAAAACGACCGCCAACGGGGATTTTTGAAGTTTATCAGACACGGGAAATACCTCCGAATTTTTTATCTTGTAAAGGCAGACCCGCACGGTGCTTTCTGCGGGGACATGCCCTCCGGGATGGGCTTTTCTAATTTTTTTGTGGAGACAAACGTCATACGGTGTCCCTCCTTTTTTGAATTTATAGGAAACATGGTAGCACAATCCCTGCAAAATCGCAAGGAAAACGCGCAAAAAGACTATTTGATAACGCGATACTGGCCGAAGCGCTGTCCGTTTGGCGTAAAGCAGATGACGCGCATGACGGAGATTAAGGATTGCTTCGGTGAATGCGTTTAAAAACAGGATAGATATGAGAAAACCGCCGCATACCGAAATTTTTCCGGTATGCGGCGGTTTTGTGCTTTTTATGATTCTTTGACGAGCACATCGATGACTTCTGCGATGTACATTTCGTGGTAGTCCTTGTCCGGGTACCAGCGTCCGTCTACGGTTTCGTCGAGGAACTGCTCGGGTCTTAACGGCGTGCGGCTCATTTTGCGGCAGACGAGCACGTGCTCCGCTTCTTCAAAATACGCATTGCCGTTTGTGAACGCCGGGGTGAAGCCGACTTTTTTGACCTTGTTTTCATCGCGGCCGGAAACTTTACCGAGGTAGGAGAGTGCGTCTTTTTTCTCTGCGGGGTAGAACGAGAGCGTGAAAGTATCGCGGGTATCGACAAACTCTTTCGTGTAGCGCTGCGGGCGGATATACACGGTGACGGACGGCTTGCCCCACATGAAGCCCATGGCGCCCCAGGAGACGGTCATGGTGTTGAATCCGTTTTCATCGCCGGCAGTGAGCAGGGCCCACTCTTTGCCGATTTTTGTGAACGGGTTTAAAGACAGGGAGTCATACGGTACGGAACGAAATGCCATTTAAAACAGTCCTTTCGGAAAAGATTTACAGAAGTCAGGCGGTCTGCTTTTGCGGACCGCGGTTAATAACGCGTTTGATGGTGAGTGCGTAGACTAAAATGGAGCCGAGCGGCGGGAAAATATCCGAGATGGGCTCGCAGAAGAAGATCTGCTCGATGGGCAGGAAACGCGGCAGGATGAAAATGCACGCAAAGAAGACGACCTTGCGAAAGACCGAAAGCGGCAGCGCGATTTTGACGACGCCCATGCCCGTAAAGCCGTCCACAATCTCATACTGCATGCCAAGCAACACGGTGCCGAGCGTGTAAATACGGATGAGCCGCGCCGTCATGGCAATGTATTCGGGTTCTTTGGTGAAAATGCCTGCAAAGAGATGCGGGATGGTCTGCGCGGCGAGCGTCATGAGGGCGCAAAAGCTGACCGCGATGACGAAGATGTACCGCTGCGCGCGAAGGATTTTCTCCGGACGGCGTGCGCCTAAATTGTAGCCTAAAATGGTCTGCGTGCCCATGGTGAGGCCGCCGAGCGGCATGGTGATGAGCAGCTCGAAGCTTTGCACGATGGTGTTGCAGGTGAGGAGCATGTCGCTGTTGTCGCCGCCGTAGCGCTGAAGCATCATGTTGAGCGAGATGAGCATGACGTTATCGAAAAGAATAATGAGAAACGCGCTCATGCCGATGCTCGTCACACGGCCGATGACTTTTAAATCGTATCCGCCAAATGTGATGGGAACTTCGATGTGTTTGCCGAACAGGACGCACAGCACGAACGCGCAGCTTGCAACCTGCGAAATGACCGTGGCGACGGCCGCGCCCGCGACGCCCATATGGAGAGCGAAGATAAAAATGGGGTCGAGCACAATGTTGATGATGGCGCCGATTAAAACGGAGAACATGCCGCTGCGGCTGTGGCCCTGTGTGATGATAAACTGGTTCATGCCTGTGGCGGTGAGGGCGAAGACCGTGCCGATTAGGTAGAGCGAAAAGTAGGTCTCGGCGTAGGGGTAAACGGCCTCGGTCGCGCCAAACGTGAGCAAAATGGGGCGGCGGAAGATATATGCCAGCACCGTGACGGGCACGGCGAGGGCCAAAATGTACACGAAGCAGTTTGCGATGACTTTTTTAGCGGCGTCTATGTTCTTTTCGCCAAGATTGATGCTGACAAGCGGCGCGCCGCCGATGCCGACGAGAAACGCAAACGACGAGATGAGCGTGACGATGGGGCCGCACACGCCGACACCCGCGAGCGCCTGCGTGCCGTTGCTCGGAATATTGCCGATGTACATACGGTCTACAATGCTGTACAGTACGCTGACGAGCTGCGAGAGCATGGAGGGAACGGCCAAGGTCCAGACGAGGCCTTTAATGTTATCCGACCCGAGGTCGTTTGTGAACTTCAAGGAAAAGCGCCTCCTCAGTGCTCGTGACAGACTTGAAAAATATAGAACTTGAGGTAATAGGATTCGTCGGCACTCCACAAAATA
>ERZ857750.631-NODE-631-length-45175-cov-8.339473_pt1 | contig 45175 bp, 34 predicted proteins | sample MGYA00519915_ERZ857750 | MGnify/ENA primary metagenome ERZ857750 (study PRJEB31778, sample SAMEA3449358) | human gut metagenome | biome: human gut; feature: human-associated habitat; material: faeces | place: United Kingdom | collected 2010/2012 ...
TGATGCGTGTAACTTCAACACCTTCTACGTTTTGGATACGACGGAAAGCAAGACGTCCGATACGACCGAAACCGTTAATACCAACTTTAACTACCATTCGTGATTTCCTCCTTATGAAAATCAAAAAAATTTTTTGTGAAAAGAGTAACTTGACACAGCGCCAAACATCTTTTAACAGTCTCTATTATATACTTTATTGCATTAAAAAGCAACTATTTCCCAACGAAAAGCAAGATTTATCATAGATCACCACCTCTTTTATTAAAGTTTTTCACAAAGTCTTGATCGATCGGAAAAGCGCTATTTTACTTGTACTCACTTTTGGAACAAAGAAAAACTCTTCCCAAAGTGGGAAGAGTTTTTAAGCATTGGTAAATTAAGCTTCACCTTTAGCTTTTTTAATGATTTCTTCTTGTACTGATTTTGGTACATCTTCGTAGTGGTCAAATACCATCATGAAGGTACCACGTCCTTGAGTTGCAGAACGAAGGACAGTAGCGTAACCAAACATTTCAGCAAGTGGTACATATGCACGAACGATTTGGCTTGCACCGTGTGCTTCCATACCATCTACACGTCCACGACGAGCAGTTACGTGACCCATAACATCCCCAAGGTTTTCTTCAGGAACTGTGATGGTTACAAGCATCATTGGTTCAAGGATAGCTGGTTGTGCAGTCTTAGCAGCTTCTTTAAGCGCAAGAGATGCAGCGATCTTGAAGGCAGTTTCAGATGAGTCGACATCGTGGTATGAACCATCGTAAAGCTTAGCTTTCACGTCAACCATTGGGTAACCAGCAAGAACACCGTTCGCCATAGATTCTTGAAGTCCTTTTTCTACTGCAGGGATGAATTCACGTGGAACCACACCACCGACGATCGCATTTTCGAACTCGAATCCTTTACCTTCTTCGTTTGGAGTAAATTCGATCCAAACATCACCAAACTGACCTTTACCACCAGATTGACGTTTGAAGAATCCACGTGCTTGTGTAGAAGCGCGGAATGTTTCACGGTAAGATACTTGAGGGGCACCAACGTTAGCTTCAACCTTGAATTCACGTTTCATACGGTCAACAAGGACATCCAAGTGCAACTCACCCATACCAGAGATAACTGTTTCACCAGTTTCAGGGTTTGTTTCAACGCGGAATGTTGGATCTTCTTCAGCCAATTTTTGAAGGGCGATACCCATCTTGTCTTGGTCTGCTTTAGATTTAGGTTCAACCATCAATTGGATAACTGGTTCTGGAACTTCGATTGATTCAAGGATGATTTTTGCTTTTTCATCTGTCAATGAGTCACCAGTTGTAGTATCTTTCAAACCAACGGCAGCAGCGATATCTCCAGAGTAAACTGTTTCGATTTCTTTACGAGTGTTGGCGTGCATTTGAAGGATACGTCCGATACGTTCACGTTTACCTTTAGAAGTGTTCAAGACGTATGAACCTGAGTTCAAGACACCTGAGTAAACACGGAAGAATGTCAAACGACCTACGAATGGGTCAGTCATGATCTTGAAGGCAAGAGCTGCAAATGGCTCTTCATCAGATGCTGGACGTTCTTCTTCTTCGTCTGTATCTGGGTTTACACCCTTGATTGCAGGGATATCAAGTGGGCTTGGAAGGTAGTCAAGGACTGCATCCAACATCAATTGAACCCCTTTGTTCTTGAAGGCAGAACCACAAAGTACTGGGTAGAATTCAACGTTGATTGTAGCTTTACGGATACCAGCTTTCAATTCTTCGTTTGTGATTTCTTCCCCTTCAAGGTATTTCATCATCAAGTCTTCATCAGTTTCAGCAACTGCTTCAACCAATTTTTCACGGTATTCTTGAGCTTGTTCAAGGTATTCAGCTGGAATATCTTCTTCAAGGATATCTGTACCAAGGTCGTTAGTATAGATTTCAGCTTTCATCTTGATCAAGTCAATGATTCCGCGGAAGTCATCTTCAGCACCGATTGGCAATTGAATTGGGTGAGCGTTTGCTTGAAGACGGTCATGAAGTGTGCTTACTGAGTAAAGGAAGTCAGCACCGATTTTATCCATCTTGTTAGCGAATACGATACGAGGAACTCCGTATTCAGTTGCTTGACGCCAAACTGTTTCAGTTTGAGGTTCAACACCTGATTGTGAGTCAAGAACGGTTACAGCACCGTCCAAAACGCGGAGTGAACGTTGAACTTCGATAGTGAAGTCCACGTGTCCTGGTGTGTCGATGATGTTTACACGAGTGTCTTTCCATTGAGCTGTTGTAGCGGCAGATGTGATGGTGATACCACGTTCTTGCTCTTGCTCCATCCAGTCCATTTGTGACGCACCTTCGTGAGTTTCACCGATTTTGTGAATCTTACCAGTGTAGTAAAGGATACGCTCAGTTGTAGTTGTTTTACCAGCATCGACGTGAGCCATGATACCGATATTACGAGTTTTTTCAAGTGAAAATTCGCGTGCCATGAGGTTTGTTTCTCCTATATTTTTTATTTCTATATTCTATTATAACATGATTTAATAAAAACGGATAGGCAGGACCTACCCGTTTTCAGTGTTTTCATGCTAGGTTTTGGTTCCAACTTGTAAGAAGAGTTGAATTGGGTTCAAGAGCTGACGAAGCTTAATTGAACTCGGGCTAAAAGCTCAAGTTAACTGATTTGAACCCGAGCGAGGCCCGGTGCAAAAAAGATAAACTGCTTTGTGTTCATCGAACACTGCATCAGTTTCCTATTTTTGCCTTGGGCCTTTGCCGCTCTTAGTATCATTTTATTACCAGCGGAAGTGTGCGAATGCACGGTTAGCTTCAGCCATACGGTGAGTATCTTCACGTTTCTTAACAGCTGCACCAGTGTTGTTCGCTGCATCCAAGATTTCTTTTGCAAGACGATCAACCATTGTGTGTTCACCACGTTGACGAGCGATTGTTACCAACCAACGAAGTCCAAGTGTTGTACGACGTTCTGGACGAACTTCAACTGGGACTTGGTAGTTAGAACCACCGACACGGCGAGCACGTACTTCAAGTACAGGCATAATGTTTTCCATAGCTGTTTCGAATACTTCAAGAGCGTCGTTTCCAGTAGCTTCTTTAATTTGTTCGAAAGCTCCGTAAACGATTGAAGCAGCTGTACCACGTTTACCATCAAGCATAACGCGGTTGATAAGACGAGTAACTAATTGTGAATTGTAAAGCGGATCTGGCAATACATCGCGTTTAGGCGCACGGTTTTTACGACTCATTTTTCTTTATCCCCTTTCCTTATGCTTTTGGTTTTTTAGTACCGTATTTAGAACGGCCTTGTTTACGATCGTTTACACCTGCAGTATCAAGTGCTCCACGGACGATATGGTAACGTACCCCTGGAAGGTCTTTTACACGTCCACCACGAAGAAGAACCACGCTGTGTTCTTGCAAGTTGTGTCCGATACCTGGGATATAAGCAGTTACTTCGATCAAGTTGCTCAAACGTACACGGGCAAATTTACGAAGGGCAGAGTTAGGTTTTTTAGGTGTCATTGTTCCAACACGAGTTGCAACACCACGTTTTTGTGGTGAAGAAACGTTTGTTTGAACTTTTTTATGACTGTTGTAACCAACGTTCAAAGCTGGTGATTTAGATTTTTCTACTTTTGATTTACGCGGTTTGCGAACCAATTGGTTAATTGTAGGCATCTACATTCTCCTGTGAAATTTTTTATTTTTGGTGATGGTACACTTGGTGACAGCTACCATCTGTGTGTACTTTTGCAACATTTGTCAGCACGTCCCTGTACACTCTTGAGAGACCAAAAGTAAAAAGTACCGTCTATTATTATAACATGACGGCACTTTGATTGCAAGATGTTTTTTTATTTTTTAAAGAAGTCGAAAAAGTTCATCATTGACCAGCTTCAGCAGGTTCTTCTGCCCCTGCATTCGCAGCCGGAGCATACTGTTGTTGCTGTTGTGGTAGAACTGTCGCATTGGCATTAGCATTTGCGTTGGTATTAGCGTCTGTTTGAGTCTGCTGTGTTGCCGCTGTGTCGCTCTCATAGGTCAGTCCATAATAGTTAGCGATGTATTGGATACGCGCCTCAAGCGATTGCTTTTGAGTCGCATCTTTGACTTTCTTCACAGCAGCCTGGGCAGCGTTCACAGAATCTTGACTTGGAGTTGTTTCCATTTGAACGACTGCTTTTTCAGCAGCTTCTGTATTTTTCTTTTCTTCTTTCTTTTCTTTTTCTTCCTTTGTTTCCTTTTTCACTGGAAGGGAACCTGTTTTTTTAGCAGGTTGAATTTCTGTCGTTACCTGGGCAGCCGTATTCTTTTTAACGGTATACAAACCAGCTACCAAAATAAAGGATAAAGACAGAACTGTCACCAATCGAATCCACAAAGGACTATTATCAAATCGATCTAAAATTCTTTTCACTTTTTGATCCTCCTTTGTTGCTCTTAATCAAAGATATTCCCAACTTCGACACTCAATTTATTTTCTTTTACATCGATGTTGGTCACGCGCAATAAGGATTTGTGTTCAAAGAATTCCCGGTCGGTTGCAGCATTATCCGCAAAGACAGCTACCCCGGCTAATTCAGAATCGAATTCAGCCAAGAGGCTGACCATCCCGTTAATCGTTCCGCCACCTTTAAGGAAGTCATCGACAATCAAGACCCGGCTTCCTGCTTTTAGGCTCCGTTTTGAAAGGAACATTTTCTCAATACGATCCCCACTTGAGCCTGAAACATAGTTGACACTAACGGTTGACCCTTCTGTGATTTTCAAATCACGACGGACAATAACAAAAGGAACATTCAAGACATTGGCTACTGCATTGGCTAGAGGAACTCCCTTGGTCGCTACGGTCATGACAGCATCAATCTTCTTATCCCGGAAGGCTTTGGCAATGATGCGTCCGATCCGATTCAAAATCTTCGGATTACTCAAAAGATCAGATAGGTAAATGTAGCCACCAGGAAGGATACGATCACTTTCAGACAGTTGCTTGCAAAGATCTTCGACGATTTCTTTGGATTCTTGATCTGAGATAGACGGTGTAAAGATAACACCTCCACCAGCTCCTGTGATGGTCTCAATATTTCCGATTTCCATCTCTTCAAATGCACGCTTAATGATCACGATATCTTCTGAGATGGAAGACTTGGCAGACTCATACTTTTCCGCAAACGTATTGAGGCTAGTCAATTCATAAGGATGGTTGATCAAGTAATTAGAAATCACGACCATCCGTTCACTTCTTCTTAATTTCATTTTCTCACCATGTAGTTTTTTCTATCATTATACCATAAGAAGCGAAAAAAACGAACATTCTGATTTACAGAAGGCCGTTTTTCCCTGATTATTTTATTTTTGGCAGAATCATTCCCGTATTTCTCGCTGTTTTTACTAGTCGAGATTCGGTTTATAGAAGGAACGATTTTCCATAGCAAAGATTTTATTGGTCATTTCGCCAGGACCAATTAAGCCAAGTGCTGTTGTCATCATCATCATTTCCGCATCCAAATTGTCGATCATATGAATAATCTCTGCTTCCATGATTTTTGGACGAACAGGACTACCGTATTCCAGCAAGCCATGGTGACTCAAGATCACATGGCGAAGGACGATGACTTCTTCTTTTTGGTCATCAATCTTCAACTCTTGCAAGACCTTGGTGATTTCTTCATCGATCAGTGCAATGTGGCCGATGAGGTTGCCTCGAACAGTGTATTCTGTATTTTCAGGTCCCGTCAACTCGATCACTTTGGCCAAATCGTGTAACATAATCCCTGCAAAGAGCAAACTTTTATTCAACTGAGGATAGATATCGCCGATACTATCTGCCAAGCGGACCATGGTTGCCGTATGATAAGCAAGGCCTGCTTCAAAGGCATGGTGGTTGGTCTTAGCAGCTGGATAGCTATAAAACTCTTTCTCATATTTCCCATAGAGGGCCCGGACAATCCGTTGCCAGACTGGATTTTCAATTTTGAAAATCATGTTTGACAGGTATTCATGCAATTCTTTGGGATCTACTGGTGGTTTTTCCTTGAAGTCTGCTGGATTGTTAGGCTCTCCTGCTTGTGGCAAACGCATGTTCAATTGATTGACTTGCGGGGTATTATTGTAAACTTCTCGACGGCCAGACATATGGACCACGCGCCCAGCTGTAAAGCTCTCTACATTGTGGGGTTGAGCGTCCCATAGTTTGCCTTCGATTGTACCGGTCTCATCCTGGAAGACAAAGGCTAAGTAGTTTTTCCCGGCCCGCGTTTGACGCACTTCTGCTGACTTGATCAAATAGAATCCTTCGAACAATTCATCTTTTTTCATTTGGTTAATTTTGACCATCATCTTCTCCATCTTCTATATATACATCTAGTCCCAGCAGGTCCTCATCGCTTTCGATTTGGCGGAGTGTCCGCTCGATGGCACTGGTCCGTCTGGTTAGCAAATCATCAATATTATTGGAAGCATTCTTTAAATGGCGCTGAGTCTTGGCCAGAATCCCTCCAAACTTATGGAATTCTGATTTGACCGATCCCAACACCTTGCTAATGTCATCTGCACTCTTTTGGATGTTGAGCGTTTTAAAGCCAACAGACAAGGAGTTCAAGAGGGCTGATAGCGTACTTGGCCCAGCCACTAAAATTTGTTCGTCTCGACGCAAGCGATCGAAGAATTCTGGATTGCGAACCACTTCGGAATAGAGGCCTTCAGTTGGCAAAAAGAGAATTCCGAAATTCGTTGTCGCTGGTGGAAAGAGGTATTTTTGTTGGATATCCTTAGCAAAACGCTTGATACTAGCAAGAAGGGCCTTGCGGTAACGCTCGATCTCCTCTTTCTCTCCTGATTCATAAGCTTCTTCCAGACGATAGTAGTCTTCCAGTGGGAATTTAGAGTCAATCGGCAGATAGACTGGCTCCTCTCCTTGTCCTGGAAGCTTAATAGCATACTCCACGCGCTCACTGGATTGGGGAACGGTGACAAACTCCCGCTCATACTGGGCTGGGGTCAAGATATCTTCAATGATTTGACCCAGCTGCAATTCGCCCATAATCCCACGCGTCTTGGTATTGGAGAGAACTTTATTAAGGGTTCCGACATCCCGCGCCACCGTCTGCATTTCTCCCAACCCTTTGTTGACCGACTCCAATTGTTTTGAAACCGTCTCAAAGGAGGTCTGTAAGCGGTGCTGCAAGGTTTTCTCCAATTTTTCTTCTACCGTTTGGCGCATCTGTTCTAGCCGCACTTCATTGGACTCTTGGATCTGGCGCATGCGCTCATCTGTTTTGTCCCGATTTTTAGTAAAGTGCTCGTTCATCTCAGCGCGCAGAGCCGTCGTCTGCTGGTGGATCTCCACTCGCATCTCGGTTAAACGATCTGTCAGAGCGATCTCTAACTGCTGATTGGCAATCTGGCTTGCTTGTCTTTCTTTTTCAAAACGATAGTCCAACTGGTCTGTCAAATGATCCTCATGGTCTTCCAGCAACTCTCTTAAAGCCGGTCTTGTATCATCTGACCGTTGCAAGAGATAGATGAGGAGGCCCAGATTGAGCAGGCCAATCAGAAGCAGAATGATATTCATATTAACCTCTGTCTTTACTATAAACAATGACAAGATAGCCACGGTCAAGACTCACTTGAATCGGTTGATCCAAAAATTCATTGGAGCCATACATGGCCTTCAAAAAATAATTCTCCTGATGGAGCGGATACTTGGCTCCTGTAATCTCTAGGTGGCCTTGTCCGACAGGCATAAAGCCAACATAAGACATGGCTGGATCTGGCTGAATCTCATGGCAACCAGCTGGTCTGTAGATCAAGCGATTTTGACCATCGACTAATTGGATCTGCTCCATGTAGGGAGCTAGGTCTGGATCGGTCGGCAAAAAGATATTGGACAAAAAGTGATCCAAGCGACCACCAAAGGCACCGTAAACAGTGACAACAGCATCTGGATAGGCCTCAAAGACCGCTTTCAAGGCCAATTCCAAATCCGTATCATTCTTTTCAGGAACGGACTGAACAACCTGCTTGGCTTGGGTTCGGATCTGATGCAAATCAGTCTCAGAGACAGAATCGAAATCCCCCACAGCTATATCTAAAGGCAGACCTTGTTCCAGTAACTTCAAACAGCCACCATCAACGCCTACATAAACGTCATGATCTCTTGGCAAGAGCGTACTGTCACCTCCTGCCAGTATTGCGATGTTACCCATTTACAGCATCTCGGAGCGTTTGAACACGCTCATTGACATCTCCATTAAAGACATAAGAGCCTGCTACAAAAACATTGGCCCCGGCTTCTTTTGCTTGGGAAATACTTTGACTATCAATTCCACCATCCACTTCGATATCAAAGTCTAAGCCTTTTTCTTCACGAAGAGCGGCTAATTCGCGCACCTTGTCCATGGTTTCAGGCAAGAAGGCTTGACCACCGAATCCTGGATTAACGGTCATGACCAAGACTTGGTCCACCAAGTTCAAGACATGTTTGATACTGTCTACAGGAGTCCCTGGGTTGATCACGACACTAGCCTTCACACCTGCTTGACGAATTTTTTGAAGAGCTCCGTGAATATGGGGAGTAGCTTCTACGTGGATGCTGATGATATCAGCACCTGCACGGGCAAATTCTTCGATATGGTGTTCGGGATTGGTGACCATCAAGTGGCAATCAAAGACCAACTTGCTATGTGGACGCATGCTCTCTACGACACCAGCTCCAAAGCTGATATTGGGCACAAAATGGCCATCCATGACATCGATATGGGCATAGTCAGCTCCAGCTGCTTCTAAGCGTTTCAATTCACTTTCAAAATTGGCATAATCGGCACTCAAAATTGAGGGTGCAATTTTCATTGTTTTCATCGTTGTAGTGTCTCCTATTTTGGCATTTTTTTCGAAACTTTTTTATAGGTTTCGCGACGGTTTTCAATCTCACTTAGAAATTGCAAGTAATCCTCATAACGGAAAGGCGCAATTTCCTCTCTTTCAACGGCTGGTTTCACCGCACAAGCGGGCTCATGCGTGTGGGTACAGGTACGAAATTTACAAGAGTGGCTCACATCGGCGATCTCTGGAAAGGCTTGATTTAAGTCTTCACTGGTCGTCACTTCATAATCGAGGGAGGAGAAGCCTGGCGTGTCCGCAATCTTTCCTCCATTTAAATGGTAAAAGCTGACAGCTCGGGTCGTGTGTCGACCGCGCCCCAGACTATCTGAAATCTCACCCGTTTCAAGCTCTAGATCCGGAGCGATTTTATTGAGCAAGGTCGATTTTCCTACACCGGTCTGTCCCATAAAGACCGTGGTTTGATTGGTCAAAAGGGGCAAGAGTTCCTCAATCGACAAGACAAAATCATAGCCAATAGCCTGATAGATTCCTTGGTAGTAGTGGATGTCTTCCATATCTTCTAACAAGTCCAGTTTTGAAATATAGACAATGGGATGAATCCCCTTATGCTCCAAAAGAACCAGAAAACGGTCTAAAAGGTTGGCATTGAAATCAGGTTCCTTAGCTGACATAATCACTACTGCCTGATCAATATTGACAATAGGAGGGCGCACGAGGCTATTTTTTCGAGGCGCAATGCTCAAAATGTAGCCTTCTGAATTCTCTTCAGCAGAAAACTCCACCTGATCCCCCACATAAGGAGTCTGTCCTTTTTTTCTAAAATTTCCACGAGCCCGTGTCTGGTAAATGTGACCATCTGACTCCACGTAGTAAAAGCCAGCCAAGGCCTTGACGATTGTTCCTTGCAAATCGCACTCCTTTGAGATTAATACTATCTATTATACCAAAAAATGGGAAATAAGGCTGGATTGCTTGATAAGAAAAAACGAAAAGTGAACCTCTCCGGACACTTTTAGAAACGAATAGGTTCGTTTTTTAAATGGATAGAAACAGAAGACGGAGTATCTGTTATGACTTGTCTTTTAGCAGAATTCGGGAAAGGGCACCTTCCTTTTTTTCCTTGGCATTTTTCCTAAAAAGTGTATAATAGAACTATGCGGAGGTGGTGGAACGGCAGACACGCATGCTTCAGGCGCATGTGCCCCTTCGGGCGTGAGGGTTCAAATCCCTTTCTCCGCATCTTGGAAAGGTGGCCCAGCTCGGTACGGCACCGGACTCGAAATCCGGCAAGTGGATTTTATTCACGCGCGGGTTCAAATCCCGTCCTTTCCTTCTACAACAAACAAGACATGAGCTACAAAGCTCATGTCTTTTCTGTTATTTTATTCCTGCTTCTAGAAGGCCATCTGCTAGGCGGGCGAAGTCTTCTAAGCTCAGAGCTTCTCCTCGTACAGAAGGTTGCAGGCCTGCAGCTTGGATTCCTGCTTCCAGTTTGGCTTTGATTTCTTCGGTCTTGCCAAAGCGACTGGTCAAGTTGTTCCAAAGTGTTTTGCGGCGGTGGACAAAGCTAGCCTTGCTGACAGAGAAGAAGAAATCTTCGTCCTTGACGGCTACTGCTGGTTCTTCGCGACGGACCATCTTCAAAATGGCAGAGTCGACGTTTGGTGCTGGCACAAAGACGGTGCGAGGCACGATAAAGGCTACCTTAGCGGTCATATAGTATTGGACTGCAATGGATAAAGAACCATAAGCCTTGGTGTTGGGCTCAGCTGAGATGCGGTCTGCCACCTCTTTTTGCATCATGACCACAAATTCTTGGAAAGGAATCTTGGATTCGATCAAGTGCATGAGGATTGGAGTTGTGATGTAGTAGGGAAGATTAGCCACTACCTTGATCGGAAGGTCTGGGTTTTTAAACTCTGCGATGTACTGGTTGAGGTCTACCTTGAGGATGTCTTGGTTGACAACCGTGACATTGTCAAAATCACGCAAGGTATCCGCCAAAATGGGAACCAAGCGGTCATCGATCTCAAAGGCCATGACTTCTGCCGCATTTTCCGCCAAGAACTCAGTCAAAGCTCCAATTCCGGGACCGATTTCGATGACATTGACTTGCTTATCAATCTCAGCCGTATCCACAATTTTTTGAAGGATGTTGGTATCGGTCAAGAAGTTCTGACCGAAGGATTTTTTAAAGGTAAAACCGTGACGCTCCAGCACTGCCTTGGTCACGCTATAATCTGCAATTCTCATTTTTTCTCTTTTCTAATCAGTTTAGGGGTAAAGAATCCCCTCTACTTCCGTCTTAATAACTAGCCATCGCCTCTTCGACTTGGGCCAAACAAATTCCAAACAACTCCAAGCGTTTGAGTAATTGCTTGCCATTGCAGTAGCCGATGCGCAAGGCTTCGCCTAGATATTCCCGTCGTTTGCGACTATCGCTTCCCATCAACAGCCCAAGACGCATCAAGTCTGACTTGGTAATATCAGAGAACGTCTCATCTTCATAGGAGCCAACCAGTCCAGCCAGGGCCTTTTCTAAGTCTTCAAAGCTAGCATGTTCCACTCCCAAGGAACGCCCCTTGGTCTTGGACTTGGGTACTGCTTCGCCTCGATTTAAAAAGGCATGCTTGGCCTGGGGCACCTCTTGCATAATGATCTTGCGAATTCGCTCGCCATTATAGTCTGGATCGGTAAAAACAATGACCCCACGCAACTCTTGCAAGGTAGCAATTCGTTCCAAGTCATCTTGATCGATCGCAGAGCCTCGTGTTTCATAGGTATCCACCTCATAAAAACGACGGAGATTGGCTGTGTCGTCCTTGCCCTCCACGACAATCACTTCTGGTATTTTTCTTTTCTCAGTCAAGGCCAAATACCTTTCTTGCATTGTCATAGGTTGCCTGAGCCACTTCTTCTGTTGTTAAGCCACGTAGTTCTGCAATGAAGTCTACTACATAACGAGTGTAGGCTGTTTTATTTTCTCGGCCACGTTTGGGAACTGGTGCTAGATAAGGGGCATCTGTCTCCACCAAGATCTTATCGAGCGGCAGGCCAGCTGCTGCTTCTTGGACATCTGTGGCTTTCTTAAACGTCACCACTCCAGAAAAGGAGATCATCATTCCCAGATCCATGAAGCGTTTGGCTTCTTCTAAACTTCCTGAGAAAGAATGCATGATCCCACCGCGAGGCCCGACTCCTTCACTCTTGATAATGGCATAGGTATCTTCAAGAGCATCACGCGTATGCACCACGAAAGGCAAGTCCAAGTCCTTAGACAATTGAATCTGACGACGAAAGACCTTTTCTTGAATGTCTTTTGGTGCTGTCATCCAGTGGTAATCCAGACCAATTTCTCCTAGAGCGACGACTTTGGGATGTTTCAACTGTTCAAGTAAATAGGCCTCCACTTCAGGACTATAATCGGCCGCCTCAGTGGGGTGCCAACCAAGCGTGAGATAGAGTTCTGGATGCTGGTCTGCCAAGGCTATTCCTCGCTCAATCGTCGGTTTGTCAAAACCAACGATATTGTGGGCTACAACACCCATTTCCTTGGCCAAGTCCAGCTCTTCTTGTTCTTTTCCTGCGAATTCTTCCACATTGAGATGGGTGTGGGTATCAAAAATCTGCATGATCTTCCTTTTCTTCCGAGTTTTTCTTCTTTCTATTATAGCAGAAAGCGCCTCTAAATTCACTTTCGGATAAAACAAAAACCAGTAGTCTCGAGTTTCTACTGGTTTTTAGGTTTTTATCTGAATTAGGCAGCCAAAACTTTGCGTCCTTTACGACGACGAGCTGCCAATACGCGACGACCATTTTTAGTTGCCATACGGTGACGGAAACCATGTTTACGCGCACGACGAAGTTTACTTGGTTGATAAGTACGTTTCACGATGAATACCTCCTCATAGATTTTGTATTCGTTTAGCCGGCTAGTTGTGATCAGTTACTAAACATACTTTACTATTCTATCGGATTCAGCTCTATTTGTCAATAGCTATGGCAAAATTGTTGCAAATACAGGTCGGAGAAAACCTTTCTACACCTGACGGGTTGCCAAGTAATAGGGTTCCAGAGCCACCAGTGCCTCTTGCAACTGATCCAAGATAGCTTCAAGAGAACCTTCCTCGACTAAAGAAACATCGTATTTGACGAGGACCTTACGAACCGCTCCTTCTGCTAGTACTTGTAACAGATCATGGCGATTCTTTTCTGTTCCCTCTACCCTTCGACTCTCACCATTTTCCTGAGCAAGATAATAGACTGGTTGAGAGATGGGAAGAGTGAGAACCTTGTGTTGCTTTGGAAGGCTCTGATCATCTTTTTTTCGCTCGATAAAGCTCACCTCTAAGGAAACACCGAAATCAACTGCATCTCCATAAAGTCTCAAGGCAAACATGGGCTCTGCCATCGTTCCTTCTCCTTTTAGATAGGCCCAAAAATGAGGACGCAAGACTTGAGCCTGGTTCATCCACTGGCTGGTCCGATCTTGCTCCAAATAGGGGTGACGCTGCTGAAAGGCTGAGACTAATTCTGTAAACTCCTTACGAGCCGCTTGAGCTAGTGTACGATACTGCTCCATCTCTGGGGCTAGCACTCCTGCCTTCGCTGGTGACTGGTATTTGATTCCTTGAAGCTTTAAAAACCCTCGAATCGCTGCAAATGTCATCTGTTTCCTTTCTACTCCCAACAAAAAGAGAGAGAGGCTCAATCCCATCTCTCCCTCATGAGAAATAATCGCTAGATTATCCTTCGATGTCTACCACCACGTAACGATTTGGTTCTTCGCCTTCAGAGTAGCTAGTGACCCCTTCCATCTTAGAGACGATACGGTGAATGATTTTCCGCTCACTATTTGACATCGGATCTGTCTGTTGGGCTTGCCCGTCCTCGAGGGCACGCGTTGCTAACTTCTGAGCATAGCTTTGAAGAACTTCTGCTCGGTGTTCTACATAGTCATTGACATTAATGGTAATGTAAAAATTCTTTGAGTAGCGATTATAGAGGTAATTTTGTGCCAAGAGTTGAAGAGCCTTCAAGACTTTTCCGTGGTAACCAATCACGCGCCCTGGCTCATTGGTATCAATCTGCATATTAACCGTACGGCGGTTGTGGCTACTTGAAATAGTTGCATCCACATCCATCTCATCGACCACTGTTTGAACATAGGCTGTCACATCAGCGACGACTTCTTCAACATTGTAGTTTTCCTCTACTTCGATACCAAGGTTTGAAAAATCCGACTCATTTGTTTCTTCTACCGCCGGTTCTTTGACCTTCTCAAGGATATGTTCATGCCCTTTTTCTTCAAGAACGGTATCTGCTTCTTTGTCATGCTTTAGGATTTCTGTCTTGATTTCTTCAGAGACAACTTCTCCCTCTTCTTCAACCTTCTTGATTGCTGCAACGACGCGCCCGAGATCAACCGTTGCTTCGCTCACCGTCTTCACCGGTTCATTTTGCGCATTGATCTCGTCTGGTACTCCTTTGACAGCTTTTTGGTTAGCTTTCACAACCGTTGTTTCTGCAATGGGCTCAATCTCAACTTGAGCTGGTTTTTTACCAAACAAGCCAAGAAAACCTTTCTTTTCACGCGCTACAACCGTAATATGCGCCTTCATACGGGGAATATCTAAATCGTTCAGACCTTTTTGAATCGCTTCTTCAACAGTTGCTCCAGTATATAGGACCATATGTCCACCTCTTTCTTATTTTTTCTTTTTCTGTGCTTTGTTTAGGGCACGACGTTTTTGTTTTTCCATGTCTCGTGAAGCTTGCTCTTTTGCTTCACGCTCTGCGATAATCTTGAAAGGGTTGTTCAAGAGATAGGTTTGCCCGACTTGGTAAGCATTGGACGTCACCCAGTATAGTGCGACCCCGCTGGCTGAGAACAAGGCAAAGAAGAAGATCATCACAGGCATCACATACATCATGGTTGTTGCACTACCATTGCGCTCTGGCATGGCTTTATTGGTCAACCAACTACTGAAAAATGTGAAGAGAGCTGCAAGGACTGGCAAGATATAAGTCGGGTCGATCGCGCCAAGGTCCAACCAGAGGAAGTGACCGACTTTAAGGAATTCGACACGGCTCAGCGCTTGGAATAAGGCCATCAAGACTGGCATCTGGATCAAGAGAGGTAAGAAGGCTGAAGATGTTTTGACGCCTTTTTCCTTGTAAAGGGCCCGCATCTCTTCAGAAAGCTTGGTCCGACTATCTAGATCCTTTCCAGGATACTTGGCTTGCAATTCCTTGAGTAGGGGTTGAATTTCCTGCATCTTGCGGGTTGAATTCATTTGATATTGGAAAAGCGGCAAGAGGACCGTCCGGATCACAATGGTAAAGACGATAATCCCCACACCGATACTTCCGCCAAAGGACAAGAAGCGGATAGCTTCTGCAAAGAAGTAGACGAAGCGTTCCCAACCACCTGTCGACTGAGCTGTCACTTGAGAGGTTCCACAAGCTGTCAAGACCAATAAGGCCGCTCCTAATAATCCAGTTAACTTCAGTTTCTTTTTCACATTATTCCCTTTCTTGGTAGACATGCGCTAATTTTAAGACATGTACAAGATTTTTCTCTACTTGATGAAAGTCGAGTTCCTCCACTCCTTTACGAGCAATGACAACAAAATCATCGGTCGTAAGGAAGGCTTGGTGTTTGATCAAAACATGGCGAATCAAACGTTTGATGCGATTTCTGGTCACAGCATTTCCCAGTTTCTTACTAACAGACAGGCCGACTCGAAAATGCGGTTGGTCTTTGCGCAAGCGGTAAACAACGAATTTCCGATTGGCAACATTTTGACCACTTTTAAAAATAGCATTAAAATCTTTGTCACGTTTGACGCGGTAGCTTTTTTTCAAACCTCAACTCCCTCTTTTAAATTTATTCTATTATACCATATTTTCAAAAAAAACCAATCTCACTCAGGAAATCGGTTGTTACTTAAATACAGATAAAAGTAAAGGCAAGGTGTAGTAGAGATTGAGCAAGATATGAGCCAAAATAGGAGAAAGGAGCGTCTTGCTCCGATAATACAGGATCCCAAAAATCACACTCGGCAGGAGATAGATGATAGAAGCTCCTAGCGAAAAGGGATTGTGGAGAAAATGCAGGCCACTGTAGATGAGGGCTGGAAGCCAAATCTCTGCATAGAGTTTCCAGCCTTTGAAGTAGGCATTCACCAAGGCTCCACGAAAGATCAGCTCTTCTGTCACCGGCCGGATGATAACCATTGCGATCACTAGGATAAGCACCCCTGTGGGGCTAATTTCCCGTGGAAACAGACTCAAAACGGCTGCCCGTCCTTGGACAAAACCACTGATGAAGTAGTCCAGCCAGTAGACCAAACAGGCCGCAAAAACAGCTTCTATCAGAGCTTGAAGAGGGTTCTTCCCCAGCTTAAACTGCGCTTTTTTAGAAAAACGATAGACCAAAAATCCTGTAAAGACTGCATAGAGGCCTTCTAGGCCAAATAAGGTCCAATAATAGCTATTGGCGCTTGCTACGCTATTGGAGACGTACTGGGCCAAAGGGCGAAATTGAGGCCGAACATAAAAATAAAACAAGAGCAGAAAGAGGGGATACAGCAGTGAGAGCTTTCCTTTGATGAATTTCATAGATACCTTTCCTATAAAGTATGACAAATCGTATAGTGCATCTTACCATAATCGTGACAAGGTTTCAATGAAAAAGGATGCCTTCCTACTCTCTGAGATAGGCCACATAACCAGCTAAGACAGCGACTAAAATCAAGAGACAAAGAAGAGTTTCCAGCCATACGAGAGCTGTCAAGAAAGGTAGTTGCAACAAGCCTTGGGCCATTTTCAAAGAGGTCGCTGTGATAACTGTTGGAAAGGTCAGAGCTGAAAAAGCAGGTTGAAAACCTTCTTTGATCATTCTCGGTAGGCGCGTCAAAACAAAGAAATAAAAACCTTGCGAGGCCAACACCATGATCAGTAAGAACCAGACAGGAAGGCTTGCTCCACCCACACGAACCAGGGCTGCTAAAAGAAGGGAAAAGGGAGCACAATAGATGCCTTCTTGGCCCAATAGATGACTGGGTAAAGGGGACTGCTTCAAATCATGATAGATAAGGGGATAAAGAAGAAAGGTCAAACCAAAACCAATCACTAAAGCGAGATAAGCAATCTCTCTTATTCCCACAACAGGATAGGTCAAAGCTGCTACTGCAATGCCTACATAGAGAACGGTCCAACTGGGAGTGGCATTGGCTCTTGGTCGCCCTAGGACATGGGTCTTGGTAAAATAGAGAATTAAGCCCAGATCCAAGAGAAAGGCAGACCACCAGACCAACTGTGATAGACCTCCAAAGGCGGGAAAGAGGCGAAAAAGATAGGTGGATAGAATCATCCCTGCCATGGGAAAGGTCGCCATCCCAGATAACAGGGCTGGCTGTTGGAGTTCTATCTTGGTTTCTTGCCAGCGAATCGCATGATAGACTAAAAAGAAAAACCAGAAGAACAAACCTGTCAGACTAAAGGCATGGGCAAGAACAGGCAGAAAGTCTGCAAGAAGGTTTCCAGCGCCAACCAATCCTAACAGACAACCTGAAAATACTAAGGGAATCTTTTTCATCGGAAGCTCCAATCATTTTATCGCTTTCAGTATACCATAAAAGAGAAGGGAACATCATCAAAAAAAGAAGTTGGTAAACCAACTTCTTTTAGAATGTAATCCACCTGTTTCTTACATAATACATCCTAAATGATACTTAAAAAATTAAAAAGATATCAACTATTAGGCTCACTTAGACATCTACTGAAACTTTCCGCCGTGAGATAAGTGCCTGAAATAATTATGTTTCAGGCACTCGGGATTATTGAGACCTTAGGCTCAATAATTAGTCATGGAACTTCCTCGAAGTTCGCTGACGTCCGTACTCACCTAAGGAAAGTTTCTAAGATGACTCTATCTACAATTTGAAAGAAGTTGGAGAATACCAACTTCTTTTTATCCATTCTATTAGAAATTAGGCCTGTACGACCATCATATAAAGAAATAAGGATACGAGAAAGACAATACTAACAACAAGGGTCGCTAGCTTGAGTCCACGGTGGGACCGCCAGTAACTTGGTTTTCCTAGGTTACTGGTCGCATCTGTTGAAAGCGATTGTTGTTGGCGAGGCTGCAGGGTGATCAGAACCACAAGAGCGAGGGATAAGATCGAGATCCCGATTGCAAATACCATTTCCATCTTAGGATCCTCCTAATACTCTCAAGAGGGTAAAAATAACTCCCAGCAGAATCACCAAACCAATGATCACATTAAAGGTAACATTGATCTTTTCGGAACGCGTCGTCTTTTCTTTTTCGGAAGGACGGCGTTTGAGAGACTCCATCCGTCCTTCTACTTCTTTGTAAAATAAATCTTTCTTACGATCACTCACCTTGTCCACCTATCCCTTCTTGCAAGCGAGCTGTGAAAACAGCTGGCTCGACACTACTTGATTGGGCAATTTGTTGCGCGACTGCTTCTCTGTAGCTATCCACAGATTGGTAGATTTCCTGGATACGGCCCACCATATCCGCTTCTTTTCCTTGGTCAAAGGTATTGGCTTGTGCGAGGAAGTGGCGGTCATGCAGGGTATGGCTAAAGGCAAGGATGACTTGCTGGTGTTCAAAGGCCTTGCGAACAATTCCTTGCACCTCTGCATAGTGGTTGATATCCAGGTAAATACTAGAGACCTTAAGCAGCTCTTTGATCCGCTCTTGACTGATGTTTTGATACAAGACCACATTTGGATAGCGAACCATAGACAAGAGACTCGCAGACATTTCCGTTAAAGCTGCTACACGGAAGGTCACATTTGGCAAATTCTCTACTAGGTAGGTCAAAGCTTCAATCTGATCCGAATTGGTCAAGACAAAAGCGTCTTTACGGATATCGTCTTTCACCTTGAAATCATACAAGTAGCCAAGAGGACCAAAATAGCTATGCTGGTCTTGCGAGGTCAACTGGAGAGCACGGTGATAGGTCGCATTTTGTGGAATCAAGATCTTCTTGGTCCGGATTTCTGGGCTATTTAGAATCAACTGCATATTACCTGGAAGGCTGTCATGAAGAGGTTCTTGCCAAACCAAGACGTCGCGTCCTTTGATCCCTTTATTGCCCAACTGAAGACTAATGCTAAAGGAGGTAGCAAGGGTATTGTAGACCAAACCATCTAGATTAAACCCACGATACTCTAGGTAAAAGACAAAATAATCTAAGCGATTCTTGAAAATTCGCATCGGCTGATGGTCCAAGGTCAAGATCAAATCCCCTGTTTGGTGATTCTCTGTCAAGCGCTCGATGTCCCCTTCAAAATAAGTGGTCACCAAATGCTGGCCTTGATCACCACAAGTCGTTACGGCTATCTTACGACCGTATTGATCATAGTGCTCAATCATGACCACTTGCCCCTTGTCATCCAACCACTCCAGGCGCTCAACGATGCGTTTATAGGAAGCAACATGGTAAGCAATCCGAGCCTTTTCCTGACCATAGTAGGTGACTTTTCCCGAACTGTTATCCCCAGAAACTTCCCAAAAATCGGGAACCGGAACTTCATTAAAGTAGCGTCCGCGCTTCTCCCCTTTTGGTTGACCCAAGAAATAGATGAATGGAGACTCAACACCATCGGGCAAGAAACCGTTTGGCTCCAAAACAACGGTCGGATGGTCAAAGCCAGACTCTTTCATGGAGTGGAGCAAGTCTTGGCTTTCACGAGAATAACTATCAAATACATTCAGCATGTGTCACCTCTTCTATCAATTGAGACCAAGCTTCTTCTACTCGGCTGGTCAAAAAGTCTTCCGCACGCGTATAAGATGCTTGGCGCATATTCGCTAGCTCTTCATTTTGGTAGAGCAAAACAATCTTTTCAGCATAGGAAGAAGCAATATGATCCACCACTTGATCAGAAGAAGATGGAATCAGATAGCCGTTTTTACCTTCTGTGACAAAGGTTTGGTTGCCATAAGGAACATCAAAACCGATAATCGGAAGACCAGAACCGATGGCCTCCATCAAAGTCAAACCAAAGCCTTCGCTAGTCGATGCAGATAGGTAAACTTCATAGTTTTTATAAATCTCTTCAAGATTGGCATGTCCTTTGAGATAGATATAATCTGTCGCCCCCAATTCATCGATAAGAGAGCGCAACTTCCCCTCTTCTCCACCATTGCCATAGATATCAAAGGATAGCTCCGGTAACTCTTTTTTGGCACAGACCACTGCTCGGATCAACCAATCAATATGTTTCTCAGTAGCTAAGCGAGAGGCTGTAATCATAGAGAATGGCTTGCGATTTTCATTTTGAGGCAGGCTTGCAAGGCTACCAACTGGAATGGTATAGATAGCTGGCCGATGGTTGGTGTATTTGGCAAACTGCTCTGCCAAGATTTCTTTTTGGCGGTCAGTAGCGACAATAAAGAAGTCCACCTTGTCTGCATTGGTAAATTGGTAGTCGTAATAGTTATTCCACAGGATGTACTGATCATCAACATTATTGGCACTGAAATGCTCTGCATGAACAACCACACCTAGGCGAGCTTTTTGGGCTTCTTCAAAGATAGGCTGTCCGATATTAGTTTCCCGATCTAAAATAACCAGATCTTGTTTGGTCAATTGAAGGGTCTGCATAAAGTAACGGATCAATTCTTGCCGACCAACTAGGAAACGATCTGGAAAACGGTAGACTTCACGACCATCCGCCATTTGCATGCTGTAGGCAACCGTCCCGTCTTCATTGTAAAAACGGCGCTCAATCAAATTGGCTTGATTGTTCTTAGGAATGAAGTACTCGGTACAATAGCGGGTATAGGAGAAATAATCCTTTCTCACCAAAATTCCTCTAGACACGTACTCACAGCGTTCAACATAGGGACTGTTTTCAGACCGCAAGTAGCAGGTCAAAAAGTTGTCCTGGTCCTCATAAAAGAAGCGCTTGATCTTACCATCGACTTCTTCACGGGTCGGTTTTCCGGCAAATCCTGCTAAGACCTGATCAATGGTATAGGTCGTTGGCGCAATTTTTATATCCGTAAAATGGCTATAGAGCCAGATGATTTCATCATTTTTAAAACCGATATTTTCTGTTAAATGCTGGATATTATCGGCTAGGATCATATCCATAAAGACAAACTTGGCTGGTTGATGGATATTGCGTAACAACTGGGCACGGTAGGCCTGGGCATACTCAACACCACTGCTGGCCCAACCGATTCCAAGGTTGATATTGTATACTGTCATAATGTCCTCTTTTATGGGAAATGCAAGACAATTTCCCCTTTTTTATTGATTTCTACTCGACTCAGTAAGAGATTGCGGACCATTTGTTCTTTGGCCGCCTCTTTCATTCGTTCAAAGGATTGGTAGGCTTCTTGGAAAAATTCTACCAAAGGGTTTTTCTGACTGGTGTACTGACCAGAGAGCGCCATGCGCAATTGTTGCAGATAGTCTACCTGCTCTACCCAGTTTTCATCGATAGCTTTTAGAATGGCCATGCGCTGGAATTGGGCGATCACCTCATCGGTGCCTAGGACTTCATACTTAGCCTCTAACTCACTTTTAGCAATCTCCCATAAGAAATTCTCTTTGGTTTTTTTGCTACGGAAGGTTTGGTGGGCCTTTTCCGGATCCACTTGGTAGCTAACATTATCTAACATATAGCGATAAAAAGCTACAGGTTCCTTGTATTCTTTTTTGTGGACTATGCTTGAAAAGACGGAACGAAGCGCTTTTTCAACGATAGCATCCAAGCGTCCTTCTTGTTTGATCAAGCGGTCACGCTCTTCGTAGACGATGGCACGCTGAATGTTCATACTTTCCGCAAATTCTAGCGTCATCCGACGACTAGCCTGACCAGAGCTTTCACTAGCATTTTGAGCTCGTTCCACCAAGTTTCTATACTTGCGCTTAGTCAGAGCTTTGGCTGAACCAATCCGCTCATCCACATCATAGTCTTGATAGGTATCCTGGATCCAGTCTGGTCCCCAGTTTTTCATCAAATCATCTTCTAAAGAGACAAAGAACTTGGTCAAACCGGGATCTCCTTGGCGACCTGAACGTCCCCGAATTTGAAGGTCAATCCGCTGGTTCATCATCCGCTCAGTTCCGACAACCACCAAGCCACCTAACTCAGCGACTCCTGGTCCCAACTTGATATCGGTTCCCCGACCGGCCATTGAGGTCGCAACCGTCACAGCACCTTTTCGACCAGACTCCTTAATGATCTGGGCCTCTCGAGGAGCATTGTTAGCATTGAGAAGATTGTGAGGAATCCCTTCCCGCAAAAGAAGATTCGAATAAAGAATCGACATCTCAACCGATCCGGCAAAGACCAGAATTGGATTGCCCTTTTCGTGGACCTTCTTCACATAATCCAAGGAAGCCACGATTTTTTCCGGCAAGGTCTGATAGATTTCATCCGGCAAATCCTTGCGGATCTTCTTACGATTGGTTGGGATCTTGATCACTGACATGGCATAGGTATCAAGAAACTCTGCCTCAGCGACCTTCCCAGTCCCGGTCATGCCTCCCAACTTCCGAAACATCTTAAAGAGGTTTTGGTAAGTAATAGAAGCCATGGCCCGTGTTTCTTGGGTGAGCTTGAGGCCCTCTTTGGCTTCAATCGCCTGGTGGAGTCCTCCTTGCAAGCGGGTCATTTCCATCAAGCGCCCCGTCGCCTGGTCTAGTAAGACAATCTCCGGTTGCCCTTCGACATTGGGATGGATGACATAATCCTTATCCTTAATAAAGTTTTTATTGGCCTGCAGGGCTAAGCTGATATGGCGGACCAAGTCACGGTATTGGGGATCATAGAGGTTGGGAATGGCTAGAAAGGCTTCTGCTGCATGAGCTCCTTTTCGAGTCAACCAAACTCGTTTCTTTTCTTCATCAAACTTGAAGTCTTCCCCTTCTTTGAAGGTTTGGATCAGGGTATCAATAATCCCATAAAGGTTGGACTGAACCCGAGGAGAACCAGAAATAATCAAGGGTGTCTGGGCACTATCTAGAAGCACCGAATCAATCTCATCAACAATGGCGTAATTGAAGTCTGCCAAAAATTGGCCATCTGCAGAAGCCGTCAAGTTCTCTGTTAAATAGTCAAAGCCCAGACTAGTATTGGTCGTATAAATGACATCTGACCGGTAGATCTCGCGTTTGACTTCTGGATCTAATTCTTCGTCTTCAGATTGTTTCAAGGGAACTCCAACAGTCAAGCCCAAAAAGCGGTAGACCTGTCCCATCTCTTCTGCATCCCGAGTTGCCAGATAGGTATTGGTCGTAATAACTATGACCCCTTTGCCCTCTAAGGCATTGAGATAAACCGGCATAGTTGCCGTCAAGGTCTTCCCTTCACCGGTATTCATTTCAGCGACATTACCTTGGTGGAGGACAATCCCTCCCATGACTTGCACGTCATAAGGAAACATGCCCAAGACCCGTTTATCAGCTTCCCGCGCAACCGCAAATGCTTCCGGCAAGAGATCATCCAAGGTCTCACCCTTAGCTAGACGTTCCCGAAATTCCACAGTCTTCTCCTGTAGTTGTCGATCCGTCAAGCGGGCCATGTCATCCTTCCAGCTATTGACTTCTTTTAAGATTTTTTTGATGTTTCTTAATTTAACGTAATCCAATGTAATCCTCTTTTTTTGCAGTGATGTTCGTCTATTCGAGAACTTCTGCTCCCTCAGACGATATTGGTTGAATCGTGAAATAGTGGAAGGTAAACTCTTGCAAACCTGCACTGAGCAAGCGTACTTCATAGGCGTATGCTTGATCTGGATAGGTAAACGGCAAGCGACCTTCTGCGGTTACTCGACGGCCAACGACCTCTCCAAAGCGATCTTTGAAGACGATTTCTACCATAACGGTATGAGCAGGAGTCGCTTCCATCGTGATAACCAGTTCATAATCTTGCTCTCTTTTGAGCAGGGGCAGACTAGGAATTTGACGAGTTGCGCCAAAATTTGTCTGCGAATGCCAAGTTTTCAGCACTTGACCAGATGGCATGAGGGGGTTCTGAAACTGAACGCTTCCTTGGGCAGTCGCCTGAATGGTCGACCCCCAAAGATAATCTGCCAGAACGGTATCGCCCCAGTAGATTCGTCTGCTTTCATTTTCTTTTATTTTTATCATTGGTTTCTTCCAAAGTCTCTTTCCATGATTTCTTTGTATTGGGTCACAAACCACTCAATGATTGGACCACTCGCATCATTGTGTCGACCGGCGCGGCTAGTACTGATAATACGAACCGGCAATTCATACAAGGCCTCCAAAATATCTGGATAAGCCTGCTGGTCGTAGTCATCATCCCTCATATAGGCAAGGGCTAAAATCGTATCCTTGAAATCTGCCTGGTTAAACCGGTCCCAGAAGCGTTGATTGAGCTGACCGATCCCTTCTTGCGACACTTGACCAATGATCAACTGCATCATGTCTAGGGATGTTCCAAACTCATCTGGACGTTTAAATTTCAGATTGGCAGCGACATCCCCCAGGTTGACAATGGGTTTTCCGACCAAGATCGCATGAGGAGAATAAAGAGCACCATAGTAAAGGGCACCAAAGGTCCCCATGGACAAGCCTGAGAAATTCATATCTTTTGGCTCAAAGCCGAGCAAGTCCAAGTGCTGATCAATAAAGGCAGTGATTTGACTTTCCAATTCTTCTGAGCCCATATAGAAGGATCCACCTTCCAGTCTTGGGTCAGAAAAGAGAATAAAGGGACTCCCCATCGCACGCATCATCCCAAACCCTTCAAATCCTTCGGCCGGACGATACCCAGAAAAGTAAATGTTTAAAGGTGGCTTCAGATCGCCAGGATGGAAATAAGCAAAAATTTCTTGGCGTTTGTGGTCCCGTAGCGTCTTAGCTCCTACTGTCATCTCTCCTAAAGGACCATGTGACAAGCGCTTATGTAGGGCTCCGATCGTAAGCGTCCCTTCTCCTTTTGCTTCCAGCGAAAAGGCTAGGTAATAAGGTTCTGCTCCATCCAATTCTAGTGGTTGCTCCATCTCTTCTTCTGAAAAGACTGCATCTTTGACCCACTCTCCCAGAGCACCAAAGCGGTAAAATTGGATCCGCAATTGCAGCTGACAGCTTGGATCTTTTTCATATTCCAACCAAAAATTGATAGGACGGCTAGCATCATACACGTAGTTGTAGACCCACTGAGCAATCGGTGTAAACTCTTCACCGTATGATCCATCTAGCTGAAGAAAATGTTGCCCCAGCACCGTTTGCCGGCCAGCAAAATCAGGTCTCACTCGCAGGTCACGAACCGTAAAGGCATCTCCATATTGATTGTCGTATAAAAAGCGCTCTAAGACATAGAGAAATTGATGCTTGTTTGAGAAATCCCAGGGTCTTGCTTGCTTGAGTCTTAAGAGGTGGGCCAATTCGTCAGAAGGCGCCTCTAGTTCATGGCTTTGATCATAAAAAACAGTATACGGCTGGAAATAAGCCAGGTCTTCTCCTAAAGCTAATAAATCTTCTGGCTTTTCCAGAATCAAGGCTTTGAATTTGGAGATTTCCTCTTCTTCCATATACTCTTTGAGCGATGGAAGAGTGGTAGCTTGAAAAAAGTGCCAGCCTAGTCCAGCAGGAAGCTCCACTTGATCCTGCCAACTGCTTGAGCCGATTTGGAGAATATGGGGTATTTGTAATTTTTTATCCATGACGTTCTTTCATCCATCCTTCCCATTTCTCGATCAAGCGTTGACCGGTGTATTCTTGAATTTTTTCGATCGAGTAGACCAAGGCTTCGTTCCAAGGCTTCAATTCCAATAAAAAGTGAGTAATCGCCTTCTCTAATTCCTTGTCTCCCTTTGATAAGACATAGCCGTTTTTCAAATGATCGACATATTCTGTCTGGACGCGGTTGACCTGAGGAATCCCAGCAGAGATCCCTGCAATCTGCGTGTAGAGGTTGGGTTCCTCGCTTAAATCTACGATCAAGCGTGTTTTCTCCAACTCTTGAATAATGTCATTTTCATTTGAAAAATTCTTTACTACAAAGCGGTAGTCCGGTGCGTCTTGTACAGACTCTTCATCAATAATCTGGTTTTCCCCAAGCCCTTCCATTTGGGCTGGTGATTGAACCAGATGCAAGTCCTGCTCGCTAGCGATCAATTCCTCGAGTTGCCCTTCTAATTCCTTAACACGCTCCGGTGATCCATTGTAAAATGCAAAAACAACCTCAAATAAAGGATGTTGCGCCAAGACCTCCAGAACCTTTTTGAGCTGGCTCTTACTTGGAAGCTCAGCTTCATTGACATAAAAGTAAATCTTTGATTCCTTGCGTTCCTGACTAGATCCCAAACGAAGGCGGGAGTCAAAAGAGGTAATCCGGTGTGTCTTCTGAGCCAAGCTAGGAGAAAAGACCCCAATCGCTTCTTTGGTTTTTTCACTATCTGTAATCAAGAGTTGGGCATCAATCATATCAAAATAGAGGGCAAAGTTTTCGGCAGACAAGGGCTGGCGATCCCCGTAGAAAGACAAGACTTTCTTGACACTACTTGCTGTATCTTGTAAAAAAGCCAAATTTGCTGGATGAGCTGCCAAAACCAACTGATCTCGTCCTGGAACCAAGGTTGCTAGCTGCTCCTTCATTTTTTCAGCGACAACGTCTCCCATATTGGCATAGCTTTCTTTTTTGAAGGCATGAAAGAAAGCTTCATTAACCATGACGGAGTGGTTCTCTTCGATCAACATCTCTCTCAAAACCCATTGCCCATCAAAACTCAGATACTCTTGGAAATAGGGTTTTCCCTCATTGTAGTAGATTCTACTAGAGATAAAGCCACGATCATCTAAGTACTCGATGTAGCTGATCTCGTCATTCTTATAACGGGTCAAAGAGAGAAGGTTTCCATCCACTCCCATATCAATTTTTGCTAGGTGGTGGCCCTTTCGAAATGCCATCACCAAAAAGGGAGTATAGGAAAAAGTGGTCTCACTCGGCCATTCGATGTCCTGAAGCTGAACTGGGCGCATAGCCAAATCAGACGGAACCTGTTGGATCTTATCAAAAATCGAAAGGACATCTGTCTCTAACAAATCTTGGCGGTGTAAAAAATAGCGCAGTTGCGGACTATATTGAGGCAACAATAAGATCCGATCCATTTCTGCTTCTTGAAAAATACGAACTTGATTAATGGTATCATCAAATTCAATGGATTCTCGCATCCAGTACCAAGGGGTAGCTGTTTGCTGCCAGATGCGGTCCGTTCCATACCAGGCTGGTACAAAATAATACATGGTTACTCCTAGAATATTCTTGTATAACGTTGATTGACACGAAGGGCACGAATTTCTTCTCGGATATTGTAAATCATCCCGACAAACATGAGGAAGGTTCCTGGAATCATGGTCAAGCGCAAAAGATCTTTATCCCATAACAAGAGGGAAAAAGGAAGCGCCGTAAAGAGGATCAGATACAAGGTCCCAAAAACCGTCAAGCGTAGCACAATTTTATTGATATAGCGACGTGTATCTGCTCCAGGATAGACATGATCGATATACTCGGACGCCTTCATCATCTTATCTGCAATTTCTTCTCCGTTCACATTGACAAAGGCGAAAGCAAAAGAGAGAAGGGCGATCATCAGAATGTAAAGAAGAATCCAAATCGGATCTCCCATCACCAAGTGTTTGGCTAAATGAGCGGCCCACTTGGCATTGGAATCCATAGACAAGATCAAGAGCATGGCGTACTGAGGAATGGACACCAAGGTCATGGCATACATGAAAGGCATCCCTCCTGCTGGGTTGAGCTTGATATCCAAAAAAGTATAACTTTTCAAATTGTTGTGGATCCCTAATTTATTGACAGGAATCTGGTACTTGGAATATTCCACCAAGACTGCCACATAGACAAAAATCAAGATAAAAATCACGCCCAGAACATAAGCGATCTCTGGTATATTATTGACACTTGAAAGAGTCTGCATCACGTCTTCTGGAAGATACATCACCATCCCAGCCATCATGATCACCACAGAACTTCCAAGCCCCAAAGCGGCATTTAGATCTGAGAGCCAAACTAGAAAGAAGGCTCCGGCTACCATAATCATGGTATTGACCGCAATGACAAGTCCGGAGTTCAACCCTGTCTTCAAGGGGAGATACATGGCCACTGCCAAGGACTGGACAATGGCGAGTGCCAAGGTCACGTACATCTTTCGCCGCTCCACAATTTCCGAACTGGTTTTTTCGAGGTTAAAGCGTTTTGAAACGGTAAACATCCGCCACAAAATCATGGAAGACATCCACGGGGATAGACCGATCGAAAAGATCGACATTCCACGGAGGTTTCCCCCCATCACAGCACTTGAGAGCTGTAAACCGGTTGTCGTTCCCTCATTGAGTCTCAAGGCCTTTGATAAGTCAACAAAAGGCAAGGAAATTTTACTTCCCAAAACATAAATAAAGACGAAAAATATCGTCCAACAAAATCGCTTTCCTACTTCAGATCGTTTTAACATTTCTTTTAAACTTTCTCTTACTCATTTTGACTCTTCCACCTGGGGAATAGCCTTTTAATATGTGCCTTTAGAGCATTTTATCTCAACTTATTTTACCATAATTTGCGACTTTTCCAAACTCATTTGTCACTAATATTTGATAATATTTCAAATTCCCCGTTTGGTACTGTATTCAACAAAAAATCCTTCAGATGTTTATCTAAAGGATTGTTCATTGAATGTTATTCATCCAAGGCCATGATGGTATCGACGAATAATTTCTTTGTAAAATAACCATTGCGGATCAAATAAGAAGTATAGTGAGCCTTTTGGACCATTTGGGCATACGCTTCTTCTGTGCAGTCTTGAACCAGACGATTAGCTTCTTCAAGACTAGATGCTACAAAGCCAAGCCCTTTTTCTCGAATATAGTCTGCATTTGACAAATAGTCTGGCACCACTACTGGAAGACCTGCGGATAAGTAAGTCGATAATTTGTAGGAAATATTTTCTTTGTAGTAATCCCGCTCATCCTCAGGATTCTCAGAATTTCCCCAGACCAGCCCAAAACCACCCTTAGAAAGCTCCAAAAGCAACTCTTGCTTGGTTCGCCAGCCTTCAATATGGACCTTTGAATAATCAACTCCTTCAACTGGTTCGGTATAGACATGAAGGGGTGTATCATATTTCCAGTCGATGATATGAGGGAAACGCGACGGATTCCCTGAGAAGATCAGTTTTTTCTCAAATTGCGGGGTATAGAGATCCAAACTGTGGGTCAAATCCCACAACTTTTGTACCACATATTTTTTAACTGTAAGCCCTTCTGATACTAGACGATGGTACATTTGCTCTGATGGAACAACGACCAGATCACTCTGATTGTACATGTCGATATAGTTGGGCATCAGGTAATAATTACTCTCAAACATAAGCGGTGGGACATCGTGGATAAACATGACCAACTTGGTTTGAAGGAGTTTTAACTTATCAACCAAACGGCGGTCCCACTCAATCCCATTCCAAGAAGGCGATTGAACGAAAACGATATCTCCAAAAGCAACGCCTGCTAAAATCCCATCCATTCGCGAGTTCAATTCACTAGCTGGTTCATTGCTATGATCATAAAAGTAGATCCCTAATTCATTGACCCCAAGCTCGCGAACGACATTCATGATATCGTTTTGGGCCATCAGGGCCACGCTCTGAGAAGACTGCCCGAATAAATTTGTAAAATGGATTTTCATCTCTTTCCTCTGACTCTTCTTTTTTTATCCCATATTTCCTGAAGATATGAAGGCAAACTGAGCTTTCACAAAGCAACCTTTTTCATACCCTTCAACGAAAACTTCCTCATTCATTATAACACATTTCACAACTTCTTAGACATTCTAGATCAATAAAAGACCGGTTCATTCCGGTCTTTTAAGGTTCTATTTGCCATCTTTTTTCCGAATTCCTAAAAGGGCTAATCCAGACAGAAGAATGGAAGCTACTATAGCAAAGATATTGTTCGAAGGTTGGGCTCCTGTCTCTGGAAGAGCAGGTCCTGAAGAATGCGTCGCATTTAGCGAGCTTGCATCTGATGGAGATTCTGAGTGAGAGGTGCTGAACGAAGACACGACACTGGTCATAGCAGAGAAACTTGACGCATAAGACACACTGATCCATTCAGAAGCTTCATGCGATAGGGATTGACTCTCTGTCGATGATGCGCTCATAGATTCTGAGACACTCGTCAAAGGGAATTCAGACACTGACATCGACGTTGAAGTAGATTCACTTGCAGAAAGGAGCGAAGTTGATTGGCTATAGGAGTCAGACTTCGATAGCGAGGCTGACGCTAGAGATTCTGAATGAGATGCCCATTGTGAAGCAGATAGACTCTCTGAAACTGATCGAGAGAACGATACAGACTCTGAAACCTGCGATGCAGCTACGACATGAGAAGTTGAAGCTGATTTGCTTGTTGAGGCAGAAGCTTGAACTAACGAATCTGATTGACTTGCTGAAATCGAAGCTTGGATCAACGATTCAGACTGACTTGCAGAAACGGATGCTTGGACTTGTGACTCAGATTGAGTTGCAGAAATCGAAGCTTGAACCAAGGATACGGATTGACTTGCCAAAATCGAAGCTTGAACCAAGGATTCGGATTGATTCGCCAAAATCGATTCTTGAACTTGTGACTCTGACTGGCTCGCTGAAATCGACTCTTGAACTTGTGAGTCTGACTGACTGGCTGAGACTGAGGCCTGAACCAACGACTCTGACTGGCTTACAGAAACTGATTCTCGAACCTGTGATTCGGATTGACTCACTGAAACTGATTCTTGAACCAATAATTCCGATTCACTCGCAGAAACAGACTCTCGCACTAACGATTCTGATTGACTTACTGAAACTGATGCTTGAACTTGTGACTCAGATTGACTCGCTGAAACTGACGCTTGAACCAGCGAGTCGGATTCACTAGCTGAAACAGACTCTCGCACTAACGATTCTGATTGACTCAATGATGTTGATTGCAAATCAGTCGATACTTGCGATTCCAACTGACTCATTGAATCAGAACGAGAAAAGGACATAGATTCTGTATTTTGAGACTTAGATTCGACATCAGAAGTAGATTGTGATTGACTCACTGAAACGGATGCTTGTACTAACGATTCTGATTGGCTAGCTGAAACGGATGCTTGTACCAACGACTCTGATTGACTAGCTGAAATGGACTCTTGTACCAAGGACTCTGATTGACTTGCAGATACTGAGGCCTGTACCAAGGACTCTGATTGGCTTGCCGAAACTGAGGCTTGAACCAGTGATTCAGATTGACTCATCGAAATAGATTGCGACAAGGAAATCAGTTGAGAAACCACTTCCTCCGATCCAACCGCCGATGTTGACTGCGATTGAGACACAGAAACTGATTTGGATACCAAATTAGATAAGGATACCGACTGACTCAACGAAACAGATTGTGATGCTTTTTCAGACTCACTCTTAGATGCTAATTCAGAAGCAACTTTAGACAGTGAGTCTGATTGACTCGCTGATACAGATTCCTGAACCAACGAGTCTGACTGACTTGCGGAAACGGATTCTTGAACCAACGAGTCTGACTGACTTGCGGAAACGGATGCTTGTACTAACGAGTCTGACTGGCTGGCTGAGGCTGAGGCTTGTATCAACGAGTCTGATTGACTGGCAGATACAGATGCTTGAACCAGCGAATCGGATTGGCTGGCTGAAATCGACTCTTGAACCAGCGAATCGGATTGGCTTGAAGAAACTGATTCTTTAATCAAGGAATCGGATTGACTCGCTGATACCGATGCCTGAATCAATGACTCTGACCGACTTGCAGAAACCGAAGCTTGAATCAAAGACTCTGATCGACTTGCAGAAACCGAAGCTTGAATCAAAGACTCTGATTGACTTGCAGAAACGGAGGCTTGTACCAACGACTCTGATTGGCTAGCTGAGATCGATTCTTGAGCCAATGAATCCGATTCACTTACCGAAACGGACTCTTGAACCAGTGATTCGGATTGGCTAGCTGAAACTGATGCCTGAACCAGCGAGTCTGATTGGCTAGACGATACGGATTCCTGAAGCAACGAGTCTGATTGACTAGCTGAAACTGATTCTTTAACAAGCGAGTCTGACTGACTGGCAGATACCGATTCTTTAACAAGCGAATCGGACTGACTCGCTGAAACGGACGCTTGGACTAGAGCCTCCGATTGACTTGCAGAAACGGAGGCTTGTACCAATGAATCTGACTGACTGGCTGATACGGATTCCTGAACCAAGGATTCTGATTGACTTGCTGAAACGGATTCTTTAACAAGCGAATCTGATTGACTTGCCGATACAGATTCTTGAACCAAGGAGTCTGACTGACTGGCGGATACAGATTCTTTAACAAGCGAATCGGACTGACTGGCAGAATCGGACTGACTGGCAGAAACGGACGCTTGGACTAGAGCCTCCGATTGACTTGCTGAAACGGATTCTCGAATCAACGAATCGGACTGGCTAGCTGAAACCGAGGCTTGAACCAACGATTCTGACTGGCTAGCCGATACAGATGCCTGAACCAACGAATCTGACTGACTAGCGGAGATCGATTCCTGAACCAACGAGTTGGATTCACTTGTCGAAACAGATTGTGACAAGGAAATCGAGGTTGAAACCTGTGAGTCTGATTGACTGGCGGAGCTAGATGCTTGTGACAAGGAAACGGACTCACTGACCGAAACAGATTGAGAAGATGAAATGGATTCTGAAACTAGTGACTCTGAAGTTGAAATCGAGAAGTTTTGAGATTGTGAAGCAGATTCTGACGGTGTCATCTTCCGATAGTAATAATTCACACTCGTTAAGGGATATGAATCTACTATTTTTTTGATCGTTTGTTTGAAGTTGGAAAAACCATCTGCTCCTTGAGGTGTTGCATCTTCTCCAACGATCATGGTCGTATTTTTATCGAGGTATGCTGATTTTGGAAGTTCCGTGAATGGTTTTGGAACAGTATATTCTATTCCTGTTTTTTCATCAGTGTAAGTAACTGTCTCCTTATTAGAGAACCAACCTGTGATATCCAACTCAAAATGTTGGTAATCTATTCGTCTTGGTGTAACATTCAGGAAATAATCCTTGTTTTTACTTTCAACTTTACGAATTCCACCTAAATCTGAAAGGTTATCCGTACTATCTTGTTTAAATTCTTTTTCATAAACAAGTGTATATACATCGGTTACCTGAGTATTGCCTACATCACCACTACTAACATCATGGATTTTAGAAGGATCTAAAACATAGTAGCGAAGAGAATAATCACCATTTTGATTAAGGGTGACAACTTCACTTTTAATGAAATGCTCACGCGCATCCCCTAATAGTTCAACTCTTGATTTCCCATTCTTGCTATTATCGAACACCCCACTTTGACGATTTGGGAATACGGTATGCGCTGGGACCTGTACATAACCAGGAAATTCGCGTGGATTAGAAGCTGTATAATGCTGGCCTTCCAATCCGTAGATTCTATACTCTAGTAAGGATCTTTCTTTCCCCGTTGGTTCATATTGCCCATTGAACCATCTACCATTCGGGTCCACTTCTCTATAGAAGGTCGATTGTTGTCCCATCATAGATGGAATTTTGATACTAGGATACGTCCTAATCAACTGCCCTTGATTCTCAGGCGTCATGACATCATAAATACTCCGGAATAAGAAAGCCTGTTCCGGAATAAAATTCGTTAGCATTCCAAAGGTCCCATTACCTGTAGAAGGTTCCGAATTAAAAACCTTGTTCCCAAGGGGAGCCTGACCAATTAGTACTTCTTTTGGTAATTGAATATCTTGGCCATATCCTTCTGGAGATACAGTTTGTGAAAAAATTTCAGCCCCATCTGATTTTCGGACAATGCGGAAATAGACATCCATTGCCTTATGCTTTTCCGGATCTATCTCACTGATATCAATCGACATGGTCGCATAGTAACCAAGTGACTCTCCTTGTTTATTCACAAAGTCCCAAATACCAAATGTATAACGATTGGTGTAGGGTTCACCTAAAAAATTTTTCAACTCTTCAGGCGAAAATCTTAAGAGATCTTTATCTAGATGAGGATCCTTAGCATATCCTGGTGTGTCCAGTGTAGGATCTTCTACACTCGCACCATTGGGATCTTCTGGGTTTGGGGTCATATCCAATACATCATCAGCCAAGTATGTTTCTTCAGCTAGAGGTGCTAATTGAGCAGAAATCGCAGGTTTTCCATCTACATTTGTATTTCCCACAAAACCTGCAGCTGTCAAGGTCGTCATCATCTCATCGACAGCTTTCTCCAAACGATCGCGCTGGTCAGCATAAGCTTGAGCACTGGCATTGGTGTGGATCAAATTATTGCTTGCAGTCACTTCAGCCTGCACTTTGTTAATGACCGCTTCGACAACTGATCGGCGATCGTTGTCCGTCATTTTAGATGCGTAATTCCCTGCAATTTCTTGAAGCAATTCAGCTTCAGAGGTATTTTGTTCTAAAACAGTGGCTTCTTCTAAACTAGTTGGCTCTTCAATACCTGTTTCTGACTCTAGAGCTTGAGCAGACTCGCTAAGTGCCGTTGATAATGCAGTTGATCCAACTTCGCTCAAGGACAAAGACATGGATTCACTGATCGAAGCAGACGCACTCACAGATGTAGAAAGGCTGGTTGATCCTGAAACAGAGCTGGATTCTGAAGACTGGGTAGAGGTATTTCCTAAGACCACACTATCCACTTCTGCCAAGGTTTCCTCTTTTGTCTCAGAAACCGTTGGTGCAAGTGATGTTGCATCCTCCGCCTTAGCAGTCGTAGCAATCACAGCACCACCAAAAACAGTCCCTACCGTAATCAAACCCTTTAAGAAGGCTTGGTTATGCTTTTGACTTTCTATTTGATCTTGCTGTACGTTGGCAATGATGGTCTCCTCCACTTGCCCACGCACCACGCGAAAGAGGCCTAGAGCAGCTGTTGATGCTCGAAGCCAATTTTTTCCTGATTTAATTAATTTGAAGCGTACGACACGATCTGTTTCACGAAAGTTTCCTTTTGAACGCTTAAATTGCATGATATTCCCCTTACATTGTAGTCATTATTCATTATACAGCAATACTACGTAGATTCAAGTAATTTGCTACAAAAAACTTATATATTATCGTTTAATTTTCAAATTTTTTTGTAACACATTAAAAATACTTCATTCTACTAGTAAAAAAGTGAATCTCCTATGAGATTCACTCGAAAAAAATGATATTTCCTACTAGATCAGTTCCCCTTCTTTTTACGTCGGGTAAGTCCAGCAATTCCAGCTAACCCTGTAACAACCCCAAGAAGGGCTGATGTTACAGATCCTGTTTCGCCAGTATTTGGAAGGGCCACAGATTGGCTGTGTTTTTGTGATCCACTTGCTGATTCTGATGCAGACAATGACTCTGAATGAGAAATTGATTGGCTCATTGAGTTAGAGTATGAACCGCTACCAGATGTTGATCCTGATTGTGATTGACTCACTGAAACTGAAGTACTTACTGATGTTGAAGTTGATTCAGGTGCAGAGGTACTCAATGATGCTGACTCAGATGCAGAGACTGATGTCGAAACTGAAAGCGAAGTAGAGACTGACTGGCTTTCTGATACTGAACTGCTCAACGAGGCTGACAATGATTCAGATGTCGAGATTGATTCAGACGTAGACACTGATTCTGAAGTTAACGCTGATTCTGAAGTTGAAACTGATTCTGATGTAGACACCGATTCAGAGGTAGACACTGATTCGGACGTTGAGACAGATTCTGATGTAGATGCTGACTCTGAAGTCGAAACTGACTGACTTTCTGATACTGAGGTGCTCAACGATGCTGACAATGATTCAGATATCGAGATTGATTCAGACGTTGATGCTGATTCAGACGTTGATGCTGATTCTGATGTTGATACTGATTCAGATGTAGAAACCGATACCGACGTTGATACTGATTCAGAAGCAGATACTGATTCCGAGGTTGATGCTGACTCGGATGTCGACACTGATTCTGATGTAGATACTGATTCAGAGGTAGAAACTGATACTGACTCGGACGCAGATGCTGACTCAGAGGTAGAAACTGACTCGGACGTTGATGCTGATTCAGACGCTGAAACTGACTCAGAGGTTGAGACCGATTCAGAAGTTGAAACTGATTCAGACGTTGAGACTGACTCTGACGTCGAGACTGACTCTGACGTCGAGACCGATTCAGACGCTGAGACTGATTCGGATGTTGACACTGATTCAGATGTAGATACTGATTCAGACGTTGAAACTGATTCAGACGTTGAAACTGATTCAGACGTTGAAACTGATTCTGATGTAGATACTGATTCTGATGTAGATACTGATTCTGAGACTGAGACTGATTCAGACGTTGAAACTGATTCTGAAGTAGATACCGATTCAGATGCTGAAACTGACTCAGACGCTGACACTGATTCGGACGTTGAAACTGATTCAGACGTCGATGAAGATTCAGACGTTGATACTGATTCGGATGCTGAGACCGACTCAGAGGTTGAGACTGATTCGGATGCTGAGACCGACTCAGAGGTTGAGACTGATTCGGATGTTGATACTGACTCAGACGCTGACACTGATTCGGACGTTGAAACTGACTCCGATGTCGATGCTGACTCAGATACAGATACTGACATCGAAACTGAAACCGAAGTAGAGACTGACTGGCTTTCTGATACTGAATTGCTCAACGATGCTGACAATGATTCTGATGTCGAGATTGATTCAGACGTTGAAAGTGATTCAGAAGTAGACACTGATTCAGACGTTGAGGCTGACTCAGACGCAGAAGTTGATTCCGATGTTGAAACCGACTCAGAGGCTGACAATGATTCAGAGACTGAAACTGACTCAGATGTTGAGACTGAAACTGAAGTAGAAACTGACTGACTTTCTGATACTGAAGTGCTCAACGATGCTGACAATGATTCTGATGTCGAGATTGATTCTGATACAGAAACCGATTCAGACGTTGAAACTGATTCGGACTCTGAGACTGATTCTGATGTTGAAACTGATTCAGAAGCAGAGGCTGATTCTGATGCTGATACCGACTCAGATTCAGAGGCTGACGCTGATTCGGACGTAGATACTGACTCAGAGACTGAGACTGACTCAGATGTCGAGACTGATTCAGAGGTTGAAACTGACTCAGACGCTGATACTGATTCGGACGTTGAAACTGATTCGGAAGTTGATGCCGATTCAGAAGTCGAGACTGATTCGGACGTTGAAACCGACTCAGACGCTGACACTGATTCAGACGTTGAAATTGACTGACTTTCTGATACTGACTCGGATTCTGAAACTGATTCTGATGTTGAGACTGACTCAGACGTCGATACCGATTCAGAGGTTGAGACTGATTCTGATGTAGAGGCCGACTCAGAGGCTGATGCTGACTCAGATACAGAAACTGATTCAGACGTTGACACTGATTCTGATACAGAAACCGACTCGGACGTAGACACTGATTCGGATACAGAAACCGATGCAGACGCTGAGACTGATTCAGACGTTGAAACCAACTCAGAGGCTGAAATTGACTCGGATGTTGATACTGATTCAGAGGCTGAAACCGACTCAGACGTAGAGGCCGACTCAGAGGCTGAAACCGACTCAGACGTAGAGGCCGACTCAGAGACTGATGCTGACTCAGAGGCTGACGCTGACTCAGACGCTGATTCAGAAGTTGACGCTGACTCGGACGCAGAGGCTGATTCAGAGACTGAGAATGATTCTGATGTTGAAACTGACTCAGACGCTGAAACTGATTCAGAGGTTGAGACAGACTCGGATGCAGAAACCGACTCAGATGTAGAAACTGATTCTGAGGTTGAAACCGATTCGGATGCTGATGTTGATTCGGACGTTGAGACCGACTCAGAGGCTGAAACTAACTCAGAGGCTGACGCTGATTCAGAGGCTGACGCTGACTCAGATGCAGAAACTGATTCTGATGTAGATGCCGATTCGGACGTTGAAACTGACTCTGAAGCCGATATTGATTCAGACGTTGAAACTGACTCGGACGTTGAGACTGATTCGGATGTTGACACTGATTCTGATGCAGATGCAGATGCCGATTCTGAGGTCGACACTGATTTGGATGTTGAAACCGACTCAGAGGCTGAAATTGACTCGGATATTGAGACAGACTCGGATGCAGAAACCGACTCGGATATTGAAACTGATTCGGATGCTGATACTGACTCAGAGGTTGAGGCTGATTCGGATGTTGACACCGACTCAGACGTAGATACTGATTCAGAGGTTGATGCTGACTCGGACTTAGACACCGATTCTGAGGTAGACACCGATTCTGAGGTTAACGCTGACTCAGACGTCGAGACTGACTCAGAGGTCGAGACTGATTCAGAAGCAGAGGCTGATTCAGAAGTTGACACTGACTCAGATGTAGATACCGACTCAGACGTCGAGACTGACTCAGATGTAGACACTGATTCTGACGTTGACACTGATTCCGACGCTGAGACTGACTCGGAATCTGATGCTGACTCAGAGGTTGATGCTGATTCAGAAGTTGACGCTGACTCGGACGCAGAGGCTGATTCAGAAGTTGACGCTGACTCGGACGCAGAGGCTGATTCTGACATTGAAACCGACTCTGAAGTCGAAACTGACACTGAAGCAGAGACTGACTGACTTTCAGATACTGAGGTGCTCAACGATGCTGACAATGATTCAGAGGTCGAGATTGACTCAGACGTTGAGACTGATTCAGATACAGAAACTGACTCAGAGGTAGATGCCAACTCTGAGGTTGAAATTGACTCAGACGTAGATACAGATTCAGAGACTGAAACTGACTCAGAGGTCGAGACTGATTCTGAGGTTGACGCTGACTCAGACGTCGATGCCGACTCAGACGTTGATACTGATTCTGACGTTGAAACCGACTCTGAGGTTGAGATTGATTCTGACGCTGACTCGGACACTGACACAGATTCAGACGCTGAGACTGACTCCGATGTTGATGCCGATTCAGAAGCAGACACTGATTCTGAGGCTGAAACTGACTCAGATGTAGAAACCGATTCGGATGTTGATACTGATTCTGATGTAGATGCTGACTCGGACGCTGAGACCGATTCAGAGGTTGATGCTGATTCAGAGGTTGATGCTGATTCTGAGGCTGAAACTGACTCAGAGGCTGATACTGATTCAGATACAGAAACAGACTCGGAAGTCGATACTGATTTGGAAGTCGACACCGACTCAGACGTTGAAACCGACACCGAAGTAGAGGTTGATTGACTCTCTAATACGGAAGTGCTCAACGATGCTGATTTTCTAGCGGACTCACTCAAAGATACTGATGCAGACTCCGACTGCGATTGACTCACTGATTTTGAAGCCGACTCGCGAGTCGATTGACTTAGTGACGCTGATACCGACTGTGAAAGCGATGCTGAAACTGACTGACTCACTGAAACAGAGGCGCTCGTTGAAGCGGATGTCGAGCTTGAGATAGACTGGCTAACCACTTTGGATACACTCGCCGATACCGAAGCAGACTGCAAGGCACTGACACTTGCAGACGCTGATTCCGAAACCTTCACAGATTCAGATTTTCTTGTCGATACAGATTGACTCGTTGAAGCGGATTGAGATTGAGAAACCTCCTTGCTCAACGATTGACTACGAGATAGACTTGCTTGAGCTGAGACACTTGCAGACGCTGATAGGCTCAATGAAACTGACAAACTTTGCAAACGAACTGAACTCAGTGACTGGCTTAATGAAACGCTCTGCTGAGCCGATACGCTCTGTGATTGCTTCGCACTTAAAGACTGACTGATCGATTGCGAAGTCTTCGCAGATACACTCTGACTGTTTGATACAGACTGACTGTGATCGCTATCTGACAGTTTCACCGCTACAACATTGGTCGTACTATCTTTATAAGTAATGGTGACTGTACCATCACTATTAACCGTATAGGACTTAATCCGGTTGGCCACCTCTGGGTTGACTGCCGATACAGCTGCAATCACCTTGCTCTTATCTGCATCTGTCAATGCAGTTAGACTCGTCACCTGAATAGTGCTTGTCGGCGCCACACCTGGCGTACGATCAGCGAGACGCCCCTGAGTAATCCGAATCTCTCCCAAACCATTTGGACGGTTCATATTGGACACATTGTCAATAGCCGCGACGTTGCGTTGCCATGTATTTCGGTAGGTATGGTAAAGATCATCCTTCAAATGAATGGTCGTTGTGATGGTTGCAGGGTTCGCACTGGTAGCCGTAATATCACCCGTGATAGGAGCAATATCACCTGTTCCATACTGGCTGCCACCAAAGAAATTTCCGTTTAAGGCATTGTCGTTCAAATCTGCCCGTGCAACAACTTTCATTTCTTTCAACTTGCCACTGTCATCAGTAGCTGTAAAGGTCACAACCGCATCATCACCAGCGTAAATAGTATAATTCTTCCCACCACCTTCAAGAGGGGTTGATTTCGGTTCCACACCATTGACGGTCAACTTAGCCGTCACTTCAGGACGCGTTCCGTCAGTTACAGCCACGGAATTACTGGCATCTGAATACACCGCATAATCACCATACATGATGCGAGCTTTGGCTGTTACACCACCCGTTTGTAACTTAACAGTCGGCGTCACAATCGCTTGACCCGAAGCATCTGCCACAGCTGTTCCCACTTCGTCGTCATTATTGTATAGAACGACTGTAGAACCTGGCTCAGCTCCCGTCACCGTTACAGGCGTCTGTGTGTAAGCCTTATCCAATAATCTCGTTTCAACAGTTGGTGCTGCAAGTCGCTTCACTGGAGCCGTCACATCATTTGTAGTGTTATCTTTATAGGTAATGGTCACCACACCAGATGATGAAACGGAATAAGATTTAAAGTCCTTTGAAGTGGCAATATTGGGGTTAGCAGTCTTAAACGCTTCCCAAATCTTCTCTTTTTCAGCCTGGGCCAAGTTAGTGGTATCATTGACAAAAGTCGCTGTTGTCACAGCCGTAATCGGATTACGAATACCATCATTTTGCGGTAAGACCTGGATTCGTAGCGTTCGTGTCACTGACTGCTTAGCCGTATTGGTCACTACAAAAGAAATATTATAAATTTTCCCAGGCGTTACGATCTCTGTCTGCCCAACAGTCCCCACAATATTAAAGGCCACTGCACTATTTTTCAATGCAGAGGTCTGAGGCACGTTGATGCCATTCACACGATCGCTACCAGAAGCGTAGCCAATGCTCTTAATATTATTTCGTGTAGGATTGGTTTCCACAACATTATAAGCCTGATTAATGTAATCAGAGTTATACACAGAAATCAAGGCATTATTGGCTAGCCCTAAATTATATTGGGGCGCACGAAGGCTGGTATCCGTATTAATACGATTTCCGTTACGCGGATCCCGTTGGCCAGATGTCGCACGAAGCACCGCATTGACCAAGCGATTGCGAGCACTCTTAGCTTGACTTTCTACAGCATCGATTTGAATTGCTGGATTGGACAAACCAGTACGAATTGCTTCTATAGCCAGATCTCCACTTTCAATAGCAGATTCTGTCCCAGGGATTTCCAAAGCCTGCGCACGATAGGTGTATAAATCCAAAGCCAAAACTTGCAGACGCTTCACCTGATCTTCTGAGCGAGTGTTTTGAGCCTCTGCTACTTTCTCACTCGTTTCAGAAGTAGCTGCATGAATAGTATCATTCTCTGAGAGATTGCTACTAGCAATTTCTGAAGTGGACGGACTCGCTGAAGCACTGACACCATGAGATTCACTCAAAGATACCGATTGAGACAGAGAAAGGCTGTCACTAGCTGACTCTGAAAATGAGATAGATTCACTTATAGATTGACTGGCTGACACAGAATCTGAGTTTGACGTCGTCCCCAATACAAGACTATCCGAACCCGCTACACCGGTCGACGGACTGATTTCAGATCCAACAGTCGCATTCATCTCATTTTCCTCGGCAAATACTGGATTAGCAACCGTTGTCGCCCCAGCCAGAGCCCCTAGCACAACCATCCCTTTGACCAGATCCGTAGGCATAGAGTGTGATGATGCTTCATATTGAACCACGATGTTTTCATCTACACCACCTCGCATGACACGAAATAGGCCTAACCGCGAGACAGATGCCCGTACCCAATTCTTTCCTGATTTGATTAATTTATAACGTGTGATTCGCTCCGTTTCGCGAAAATCACCCTTCGAACGTTTAAAAAACATGTCCGCTCCTTAAAAATAAGATATCGAGTTATTATACACTAATTTTCCCCAAAAGTAACTAATTAAGACTAGTTTTTAACATAAAAAACAGCACACAAAAAGAGAACCCGGAGGTTCTCTTTTTGGATCCTTTTTCATTTCCCACATACCTGAAATGACCGAATCAAATTAGGGTAGAAGATTATTTTTCATCTTCTTTTTTGCGGCTTCCAAGTGCTGCAACCCCTGCAACCCCTGCAACTGCTCCAAGAAGAGCTGAAGCTACAGATCCTGTTTCACCAGTATTTGGAAGTTGTTCAAGAGCTGGAGCTGGTTTAGCTGGTTGCTCAGGAACTGGGTTCACTGGTGTATTAGGTGTTGGATCCATTGGTTTATTAGGTGTTGGATCTACCGGAGTATTTGGTGTTGGAGTTGGTGGCACCGGAGTATTTGGTGTTGGAGTTGGTGGCACTGGAGTGTTTGGTGTTGGAACGTTTGGAGTCTTCACAAGTTTGTAAACATAAGTAACGTTCTTATCACCTTCGATAACTTTACCAGTTGTTGGGTCAGTTGTTGTCAAGTGACCTTCACCGTCAACGTTACCTACTGGGTAGTTACCTTGTGGTACCAATTCATAGACTTTACCATCTGCAGTTGTGATTGTCTTAGGACGGTTATCCACAACTGTATCGTAGTCTTTACCTACTGGTTGGTCTTTTTCATCCACTACTGAAGTCTTGATTGTGTTACCATTTTCATCTACATAGTGAACGTATACATTACCCTTAGGTTGTACAGGTTCTTCGACAAGTTTGTAGATGTAAGTAACGTCTTTACGTCCTTCAACCACTTTACCAGTTGTTGGGTCTGTTGATTCAAGGTGACCTTGAGTATCTACTTTACCAACTGTGTAGTTTCCGACTGGTACGATTTCGTAAGTTTTACCTTCGAATTTAATGTACTGTGGACGGTTGTCTTCAACAGTGTTGTAGTCTTTACCTACTGGTTGGTCTAACTCATCTGTTACTGATTGTTTAATAGTGTTACCTTCAGTATCTTTGTAGTGTACGTATACGCTACCCTTAGGTTGAGTTGGTTGTTCTTTAAGTTTGTAGATATAAGTAACGTCTTTACGTCCTTCGATCACTTTACCAGTTGTAGCATCTGATGACTCAAGGTGACCTTGTCCATCAACTTTACCTACAGTGTAGTTACCGGCTGGTACCAATTCATATGTCTTACCATTGTATTGGATTTCTTTTGGACGGTTGTCAATTACTGTATCGTAATCTTTATCAACTGGTTGATCTTTTTCATCAGTGACATCATCTTTAATTGTGTTACCGTCAGTGTCTTTATAGTGAACGTAAACGTCACCCTTCACTTCTTTATAAACGTAAGTGATTGTTGATTTAGGTTTATCAACTTTACCTTTAATTGGATCAGATGATTCAAGGTGTCCGTCACCGTCAACTTTACCTACTGGGTAGTCACCTTTCGGTACGATCTTATAGGTCTTACCGTCTGGAGTCTTGATTGTGTTAGGTTTTTCACCTTCCTCAGTTGTGTTATATGGAGTATCATATGGTGAGTTTGGTGTGTCTTGACGAGGTTTTTGAATTTCTTTACCTTTTTCGTCTACGTAAGTGATGATAACGTCACCTTCTTTAGGTTTCGTTGGATCTTCTTTCAGTTTGTAAACGTAAGTGACATTCTTATCACCTTCGATGACTTTACCAGTTGTAGCGTCATCACCTGTCCAGTGACCTTGGTCATCGACTTGACCTACTTTGTAGTTACCTGCTGGTACCAATTCGTATGTCTTACCTTGGAATTCAATTTCTTTTGGACGGTTGTCTACTACTGTATCGTAGTCTTTATCAACTGGTTGATCTTTTTCGTCAGTGACATCATCTTTAATTGTGTTACCTTCAGTGTCTTTATAGTGAACGTAAACGTCACCCTTCACTTCTTTGTAAACGTAAGTGATGATTGAACGTGGTTTATCAACTTTACCTTTAATTGGATCAGATGATTCCAAGTGTCCATCGCCATCAACTTTACCTACTGGGTAGTCACCTTTCGGTACGATCTTGTAAGTCTTACCGTCTGGAGTCTTGATTGTGTTAGGTTTTTCACCTTCCTCAGTTGTGTTATATGGAGTATCATATGGTGAGTTTGGTGTGTCTTGACGAGGTTTTTGAATTTCTTTACCTTTTTCGTCTACGTAAGTGATGATAACGTCACCTTCTTTAGGTTTCGTTGGATCTTCTTTCAGTTTGTAAACGTAAGTGACATTCTTATCACCTTCGATGACTTTACCAGTTGTAGCGTCATCACCTGTCCAGTGACCTTGGTCATCGACTTGACCTACTTTGTAGTTACCTGCTGGTACCAATTCGTATGTCTTACCTTGGAATTCAATTTCTTTTGGACGGTTGTCTACTACTGTATCGTAGTCTTTATCAACTGGTTGATCTTTTTCGTCAGTGACATCGTCTTTAATCTTGTTACCATTAACGTCAACATAGTGTACGTAGACATTACCCTTAGGTTGTGCTGGTTGTTCTTTGAGTTTGTAGATGTAAGTGACGTCTTTACGTCCTTCGATAACCTTACCTGTTGTAGCGTCTGATGACTCAAGGTGACCTTGTTCGTCAACTTTACCTACATTGTAGTTACCGGCTGGTACCAATTCATATGTCTTACCATTGTATTGGATTTCTTTTGGACGGTTGTCAATTACTGTATCGTAATCTTTATCAACTGGTTGATCTTTTTCATCAGTGACATCATCTTTAATTGTGTTACCGTCAGTGTCTTTATAGTGAACGTAAACGTCACCCTTCACTTCTTTATAAACGTAAGTGATTGTTGATTTAGGTTTATCAACTTTACCTTTAATTGGATCAGATGATTCAAGGTGTCCGTCACCGTCAACTTTACCTACTGGGTAGTCACCTTTCGGTACGATCTTATAGGTCTTACCGTCTGGAGTCTTGATTGTGTTAGGTTTTTCACCTTCCTCAGTTGTGT
>ERZ857750.636-NODE-636-length-44886-cov-5.903571_pt1 | contig 44886 bp, 38 predicted proteins | sample MGYA00519915_ERZ857750 | MGnify/ENA primary metagenome ERZ857750 (study PRJEB31778, sample SAMEA3449358) | human gut metagenome | biome: human gut; feature: human-associated habitat; material: faeces | place: United Kingdom | collected 2010/2012 ...
ATATACCATGTGCCGGACATATTATCCGCTGTGTATTCCCCAAACAGAAATAATTCATTACGAATAAAGCACTTAAATAATCCATCTTTTTTACCGCCTTTATAGTATAGTTCATGTGTGATTCCTTCGCCAAGAGAATCTCTCCAATAGCCTTCCCTCTGCCCCAAATCATTCACCCGATTCATCGGGATCTTACGACCGATTCCAAAAATACCTATTGCCACACAACCCGCAAAAAACAACAATAGCACGCTCTTTTTCATAACTCCTAATCTTATATTTTTACATAACCATACATCAGGACTCTATTTTTTCACATAGGACTTTGATATAATCCAATTTCCAATGCTCAATTCTGTGAAGGGGGTATCTCCCTTTCTTCCCGGTCTCGTACAAAACATATCTATTCTTTTAGCGATGAGCCAAATTTAATCACACTGAAACTTATTGGAGAAAAGGGTGTCGGGTCGTGTATGGACGATTACCTCTCCATTTCCCCCGAATCTATATAAATAGCCTTTCCTTCCGCTTTACTACACAGTACATAAACATTAACGTCATCATTACAAAAAACAACCGTTTCATATCTATTTTATATAAAAATAATTCTACCAAGAAAATATCGAATCTTCCTGCATTATATACTCGACAAAAAAGTCACTCTCTTTCACCCGATAACATTCCATTCTTTGGATAAAGTGTGGACTTAACCCACTTTTACTATGATCTATTTCTCCCCGCTCTTTTATAATCCAATACATTCCATGAGAAATTTTCGAAAAATCTCTATTCTTTTTTAAAGACGAGTCATAAACTTGCCGTATATATTTTTCCACTCCTGAATAAACACCCACTTGCTTCGTCCCGACTTTTACATGCCACAGTGCGGGAGTGCTACTATACTGCCACAACGACAGTGGCGTTTGTCCCATATAGAACAATAAATTGGAATTAAAAGGATCTATCTTATCAATATATAACTCACACACGTTCAACTCGGGATTGGATGCTATAATCGTATCGAGAATATAAGCTATATCTTCCCGAAAAGTGATATCCGATACCTTCTCTGCTTGTCGGCAAGAAAATAAAAATAGACACGACATACAAACCAAAATAAGCTTTTTCATTTTATTTCCGACTTTAATTTTAAAACTAGACCTTTATTCAATTTCCATTATTACCGGAGGTAAAAATTCATCACAATTTTCAAGAGGAAGGGCTATAAAAGGATAACCCGAAATGAACGGACGGCATGTCAACGTTCCCGCTCTATCTTCTATAATCCAACCATTCCGACCCGATTCTTCCTCTCCTCTTTGAACAGTTTCAACTTTTCTCAATGATTGTTGGAAAAGATATTTTTCCACTCCCGAGTAAATATCAACAACCGCATGCGATATCCTCACTTGCAATAATGATGGCGTTTGCCCGTATTCCAAAGGAAACAAGGGGGCTTTTTCTCCCATATAAAATAGTAAAATTGAATTTCCCGAATCGACTGTATTGATATATAATTCATACACGTCTCCTTTCGGATTAGACGCAATAATCGTATCAAGAATATAAGCCACATCTTCTCGAAAGGTAAAATCTTGCCCCTTCTTTGTTTGCCGGCAAGAGAGAAGAACACCAGTTACACAAAACAATAAAAATAAAGATTTCATTTTCACCGCAACCTGTATATTAACAAATTACCATAATAAACATTATTCTATTACAAGCAAAACGATTCTAATAGTATCTACTTTCTGCACTCCCAAAAGGATATCAAGGAAGTCATACTCGAGATTTGGGCCTCCGCTTTTCGAAACCTTTGTCTGCCAGTTCCCCTTATACACTATGTCGAGCTGCTCGGCATACCGATTTTCGTGAGTTCTTAACATAAGATATTAATAATCATTTATATAAAATCCATTCTAATTACATCAAAACCAAATATTTTCTTTCCCTCAAAAGACAGTTCTTATTTGACTGTTTCCACTCTACCGTTATCTGTTAACTGTCGTATCGTATCAGTTATGTCGGCACAATGTTATCGCTATTGCCTGCCTTTTTAGAGCCTATGTTATTGCAACACGTTAGTATTAAAAGCCAAACGACCAAATAAAAACGAATGCTCTTCATAGGCAGTGTTTTTATTGTATTTTTATGTCGTTGAAAAAATGTTCATAAGATTTCAATTTTGTTTCTCCTACATGCTCATAGACAATGGCAATACCATATTTGAAATAATTATCTTCTCTAAAATATTTTTTTCCATTATCTGTCATATAGTACCCTCTTATACTACGAACATCTTTACCCAGTACAAATTCACTACATATTATTTTATCCGACAAATCTGTCAAAGGTAAATTTATCATACTTCCACAATGTATTATTATTGCAGCAGAATCTAAAACGCAATTTATTATTTTGAAATAACCCTCTTCATAATTGACAACATTAATTTTGTGGATTGCTGGATACTCGATAATCAGATTCTTGTTATGGCACAATATCGTATCTGTTTTTGTTTGTATTTGACCAAAAGCAATATTTGTCAAACAAAAGAACAATACCATTAATAATACTTCACGGGTTCTTCTTTTCTTCATAATTATTTTCTGCTTGTTTTACAACTGTTTTTATTTGATTTTCCAAAATAAGATTTGTAGGAACTTTTGTAATTTCAAAAATATTCATATGTAATTCCTCATCCCAGATCACACGAACTTCTGGTTTATACGTATGGCTTGCTTTTACTACGTTGCGATAAACTTCGTAAAAATAGGCATGCCCAAAAGCTTCGTGTGCGGTAGTCATTACTTGCTGTTTCTCATTCAAATTTTTTCCAACAAGAACATATACTTTATTGTCAGGCGAAGGATTCGACTCTGCATTCGGCATTTCAGTTGTACCTCTATAAAAATTTCCTCCTGTTGAGGAATTATCGTAGTAAGCAAAACCTGCGTGATCTTTGTCCTTAACTTGAAAACTATATACTACCTCACTATTCGCTAATGCTTTCAAGGCAGTCATATTTTCGGAGAAACTTTTCGATTTGTTCAATCTTCTTATATCAAGTACTCCACTTTTGTCAAATCTTATAAACTTTACCTCTTGCTTTGTTAGTGTATTACTGATGTTTTTTTGGGAAAGTTTATCCGCTTCTACCTTCCTCCCGTCCGGGTCTACATAATTCACCGGATTATTATTACAATAGGCATAGGGCGAGATAGAGTAATATTTCTCGCAGAGAGGATCCATCGTCATAAATCGGCAGAGAGCCGGATAATACATACGAGCATCGAAGTCGTAACTGTCATAGCCGTGCAGCTCTATAAACTCCTTTCCTCCGTATTTATACGGCTGCTCTTCGGGCTGGTAATGGGCTTCATAAGGAAGACCGAAAGGATAGTATTGCATACGTTGGTAGGTGACGGTATGCTCTATGGGTTTTGGGCGAATAGGTGGTTTATCTCCGCCTATCGCCCCCCGGTTCGTCAAGGAAAAAGGAGGTTCCACTGGTATTAGTTTTGCTACCGCACTGCCGTAGACGGTGCGGATATTCCCTTGATAATCCCGCACGAAGTACCGGAAATCTTGTTCCGAACAATCCAAATAGCCGTCGCCGTTATGAATTCGTATCAGGGTATCGCTCTCGAAATCGGCTCCCGCATATTCCAAAGAACCCCGACGTGCCGTAACATGACTGCTCATGGCCGCAGTCCCCGATGTACTGCCGAAGGTCTGCCCCGCAGGGATAACGACCGTTGTCAGTGGTGTGAGGTATTTACTGCCGGTTCTCTTGCCGTCGGCGGTGTAATAATTCACGATAGCCGACCCGTTGCGGAACTGCACGGTGTCGGGCAGATTCAGCAAATTGTATCGTATGGCGACAATATCCCGGTCGAGGTCAGCGGTCATATTTCCGTTGGAGTCGTAAAAATAATCGAGTCCGTTATGATTATAGTCCCGATATTCTTTCATGTCGTATCGCCCCTGTTCTCCCACCATATCGGTAATCTCTACTACCCTATTCCCTTCATAAGACCAGTTCATCTCGTCTATCATTCCGCCTCTTCCCCCATTGCGATACAAATTTACCATATTACCATGCTTGTCATATTCATACTCGACATGATAGCGGCCGCTGGAAAAATCACTGCCTGTCACCGAATAGGCCGAAGCCAGCCGGTCGTGGGCATCATAAGTGAAGCGATAGCCGTTCACAATCGTGTCGGTATCGGTGCGATATGTCCAATTCATCGCCGATATATTTCCGTTGTAACGAACTTTCCCATAGTTTCCCATAAGGCTTTCGTAATACAAATTCTGCACGAAATCGACATCTTCTATCCGAGTGATCCAACCCTGCAAATTATACCGATATTTAGCATGCGTCAGTCCTCCGTCGATACTTTTGCCGGATATCCGTCCCAACTCGTCGTATTCATATCTCCAATCGGTAGACAAAGAGTCGTTAACCATATAATCGGTGCGGGTGAGGCGTCCCGAGCGGTCATAAGTATTTTCTACGGACTCCGATACCGATAAACGCCCCCGGGAATCCAAATGTTCCGTGTATGATTCAAGAATATTTCCCGAAAGGTCGCATTGAGCATAAGTCATTTCATAATCACCCGATACATGCCGAGTGCGTGTCTGTACGGGATTTCCATATTCATCGTAATAATAAACGGTAATCGCGTATTTGCTCCTGTCCGTCAAGTCGAACACTTGCGTCCCGGTCAGCAAACCTTTGGCCGAGGAATAAGCCGCACCATATCCCTCCTTACTCCGATAGGCAAGCTGCGAGGCTGCCGTCCCCTCGATGTACAAAAAAGAATAGTCGTCGTAATAATTGACCGTGAGCAACCGGTAATCATTGGCGGCAGGCAGCAGAATCCTGAGGGTATAACCCATACCCGGCCACGCAGTATAACTATCGGCACGTTCCTCGACAAACAATTTTTCTTTACAATACTGGCGCAAGTCTCCGGGGCTGCGAAGCGGATTCGCCTCATAAGTATACAGCACTCGGGAGAGGGCATCATATTTGGTTATGGTCCAGAGACTTTCGCTCTGTTGATTGCCGTCCTGACTCATGACCAACCGATTAGCCCTATCGTAAATCATCTGTATCGATTTACAACCGGGCAAACGCTTCCCTATGCAGTTCCCCCGGTCGTCGTATTTATAGAGATAGGCATACTGTTGCAAAAGAGTGTGGCTGTCGGGATAATTGCCGGTATTATACATTCCGTCCACAGCCATCGGGGGCAGTACGTAGCACAGCCTGCCGTGGTCGTCATAAATGTAGTAAGTGTCATAACCGTTTCCCTGACGGGCCATAACCACTCGACCCGATTTATCGGTGAAACTCTCTTGCCAAATTCCGTCCTCGTCAGTTTCGCGAGTAACATAAAGAGCACCCGAGGTATACCGCCCCACTCGTTGTACCCCATCGGACGAAATTCGGAAAAGAACGACCTCTCCTGCCGTATTGCACCGATATGCAGCAGTCTTCGGGTGAGCGTTCCAAACAGCTCCGGGATTTTTCACACCGACTGTCCGGCTCAACGGTGAGTTTTCGTACAAAGTCTCCCGATAGAGACATGTGTCTCCATAATAACTTTGAGCCGTCTGCCCGTATGTAGAAGGATTCACATAACAGCCGTTGTTCCCCGAGACGGGAGTGGGAAGCCCTTGACGATATTCTCTCCCGGCCTCGTCGTAACCGACTGTGGACAGCAGGTCGGCGCCCGTTGCCGTGAAACCCACTCGGGCAGTCTGTTCGGGACGACCCAGCCCGTCATAATAGACCACGGTCGCAAGCGCCTGCGAAGCCCCTTCGGCAGTTATCCGGCCGTCCTCTATATTCGCCGACGTACTACCGCCGGGAAGAACGACCTCCACGATATAATTTTTTTCAGACGACAAACTCAAAGGAATATCGACGGCAGCCGACACTATCGCCGACATGGGTGACAAAAAGAGTATAGACAAACTCATTGAAAAGCGGAGGGGTCTTTTCATAGTATCGTGATTTTGTGTCTCTCCGTAAATTTATGCTTTTTTTTACATTTCCCCAAATATTTCACGCTTTTTTTTCATGCCTCGGCTCCAAACGACTGTTTTAACCCTCTTCAAACAAAATTCGGGAATTATTTTCGAGGAAAGCCCCATGAAACACATTCCCCCTATGCATAGCATGAAAGCCGGCTCTTCCCATTATCCGGGAATCACCCTTCTCCGAACAATCGCACAGCATTGGCCGTGGTAGCCTCCTCCACCTCGGCAGTCGTAATATCCAGAATTTCGGCTATTCGCTTCGCCATATAAGGCAAATACGAAGGTTCGTTCCGTTTGCCTCGATAAGGCACAGGAGCCAAATACGGGGCATCGGTTTCGAGCAATATACGCCCGATGCCTACTTCTCGTACCATATCTTCGAGATGAGCGTTCTTGAAAGTAACGATGCCGTTTATCCCGAAATAATAGTCACCGGTTCCCCTCAACAGACGCACCTGTTCGGCCGACCCCGTGAAACTGTGGAATACCCCTCGGAATGCCGGCACTCTGCCCGACTGCAACAGAGCCGATATTTCGTCGAATGCCTCCCGGCAATGAATAATCACCGGCAAACCCGACTCTGCCGCCCACCCCGTTTGCATCACAAAAGCCTCTTTCTGCTCCTCGGCATAGGTCTTGTCCCAATACAAATCGAGCCCTATCTCACCCACAGCGCAATACTCCCCGGAGAAAAGCAGCTCTCTCACCTGTTCAAGCCGCTCCCGATAATCGGCCTCCACCGACGTGGGGTGTAGCCCCATCGCCATACGGCAATAACCGGGAAACAAATCGTTCGTGGCATGCATGGCTTGCACCGTGTCGAAATCGACATTGGGCAATATCACTCGTTCGACTCCCGCTTCACGGGCGCGGCGCACCACCTCGACACGGTCTTCGTCAAACTCTTCCAGATAAATATGCGTGTGAGTATCAATCATCTTCGGGTCGCTTTTCTCCACTGCGATAATAATATACTACGCCGTAAGCCCGGCAACGGTTCAAACGTATTTCGGCAGGGAGATCGGCGTAATACGTTTCCACCTGATTCCACAAATCCAAGATAATCCGGTCCGCCTCCTCGCGCAAGGCATCCAATCCCGACTGGGAACGAGTCGTATTCAGTTTATAATTCTGTTGTTCCCGATAGGCTTCCTTGAAAATATCGTAATGCACGGTCACTTTCGCGATCGTAGGGTTATAAATAGGCGCGCCTCCATGCGACACCCGTTCGCGTTCCCCCTCGATGAGACGTTCTCCCCAAACGAGAATGTGCTTCTCGCCGGTCAGCTCGGGCACGGCAAAATCTTCGGGGTCGAGCCCGTAAAACAATTTGTGTTCCTTACGCACCTCGTTACGCAACACCGCCAAATTAAGCACCTGTATGAAATGCGAGATGTACAACCGGGCCGTCTTCAAATGCGACTGATATTGTCGGTTGGCCTCGGCCTGAGCCGTATAGCAATACTGGAACTGCTCGACGGCACATTTGAAACGTCTCAAAAGAGCGCGGGCCTCGTTCAGCGTTTTATACGAAGCCGCCTGCTTGTCCACATCGCACTCGTGCTCCATCGCCACCGCTTTTTCGAGAGCGGCGAGGCGGGCTTTGTCTGTATTCGGTAACCGGCGGTAAGGCATTGTTTCTGAAAAATTTTAGTGATCTCGTTTTATCAATGAATTCGCCAAATCGTATAAGGGCTGCTTTGCCGCTTCGTCCACTCCGATTTGCCACAAAGCCTCTATCGCCCGACGGCTGTATTCGTCGACCTGCCGCAGACACAAATCGCCTGCACCGACACGGTCGTACAAAGCCGTCACAGCAGCTATCTTCTCGGAAGGATCGTATTCGGCTGCGCTCAACCAGCGGGACAACTCCTCGGCATCTTTCCCTTCAACCCGTTGCCGGGCATTGATGAGCATATACGTTTTCTTGTTATTCAGAATATCGCCTCCTATCTTTTTCCCGAAACGGGCAGGGTCGCCATACACGTCCAACCAATCGTCCTGCAACTGGAACGCCAGTCCCAAAGACTCGCCGAAACGGTAGATACAATCCGCATCCGTCTCGCTCGCTCCGCCTATAATCGCCCCTATCTTCAACGCTCCCCCCAACAGCACGGCTGTTTTCAGGCGAATCATCTCGATATATTCCGCTTCGGTCACATCGTCCCGACGCTCGAATTCCATATCGTATTGCTGACCTTCGCAAATTTCAAGAGCCGTTTTCAGGAACAACTCGACGACAGCCCCCGTGTGCGGAGCCTCTGTGCAGGCGATATAACGGAAAGCGATGATCTCCATAGCATCGCCCGAAAGTATGGCCGTATTCTCGTCCCACACCTTATGCACCGTGGGTTTACCCCGGCGCACATCAGCTTTGTCCATCACATCGTCGTGCAACAGCGTGAAGTTGTGAAACACTTCCAACCCCACCGCCGCATTCAATGCCCGACGATAATCGCCCGCAAACATCTCGCAGGCAAGCAGCGTCAACAAAGGCCTCACGCGCTTACCGCCCAACGACAACTCATAACGCACGGGAGCATACAATCCATCGGGTTCGGCGGCATATTCTATCTTCGAAAGTTCAGCTTCTATCGCATCGAAATATCTTTGCAGTTTTTCCATAAACTACTTGAAAATTTTTATGTTTTACATAGAACAGAGTTCAAAATTAACGATTTCCATCGAGCCGAGCAAACATAACTCACAATATAATACGAATAAAGTTCCGATACAAACTCGTTCCGCCACATACTTTATTGCCCTTTTTCCCGTTAATAAATCATCGGGAACCATTCTGCCGAAAGCAAAATTCAATCACGCGACTTTCTGCCGACCGGGAATTTTGGCTATCTTTGAAACCCGAAAACAATTATGACACATACGTTTCGATATATAACGGTTCTTCTGGCGACTGTCACTACATGCTTCGCCGGGAGGGGACAAGAGGGGAAAAGCTCGTTCGACTTTCTCAATATCCCCACCTCTACCCACGCCTATACGTTGGGAGGAACCAATATATCCGTCATCGACGAAGATATAAACCTCGTCAATCAAAACCCGGCTCTGATGGGACCCGAATCGGATTTACAACTCGGGCTGAACTACATGAAATACGTCGGGGGAATCAATCTGGCAGGAGCCACTTTCGGAAAGGCGGCCGGAGAACGGGGAGCATGGGCGGCCGGCATACAATACTACGGGTACGGCAAAATGAAAAGTGCTGACGAAACCGGCGTGATCACCGGTGAATTTTCACCCAAAGACATCGTCTTCAACGGTATCTACGCCCACGACATCACCACGACCTTGCGGGGTGGAGTCAATGCCAAAGTCATCTACTCCTCCTACGAACAATACACCTCTTGGGCGCTTGCCGTCGATCTCGGCCTCAACTACTACAACGCAGACAACGACCTCTCGCTCTCGCTGGTAGCACGCAATCTGGGTGGACAAATCAAACGTTACAACGACACATTCGAACGCATGCCGTTCGATTTGCAGATAGGCTATACGCAAAGCCTCGAACATGCGCCCATACGGGTATCGGTCACCGCTCGTAACCTCACAAGGTGGAAACTTCCCTACCCCGCCATCGAAAGCAGCTCTTACACCGGGGGCGACGAAATCGTTGAAAAAAGCGGATTCGTGGACAACCTTTTCCGCCACCTCATTTTCGGCGTGGAGTTCCTGCCCACCGACCGCATTTACATAGGAGTGGGGTACAACTACAAAACCCGCACCGACATGCGCACCGCTCACCGTAACTTTCTCTCCGGATTTAGCATAGGCGGCGGAATCAAAGTCCGCATGTTCGGCATAGGTGTCGCCCTCGCACAACAACACACGGGAGCGACCACGCTCATGGTCAACCTCTCGACCAATCTTTTCGAATTCAAAAAATAAATGCTTATGAATAAACCTGAACCTCGGATAATCATCGCCGTCGACGGCTTCTCGTCGTGTGGGAAAAGTACGATGGCGAAAGCTCTTGCCCGGAACATAGGCTACATTTATATCGACAGTGGCGCAATGTACCGCGCCGTCACCCTCTACTGCCTCGACCACGGTCTCATCGACGGCGACACGGTCGATACCGATACGCTGAGGTCCCTCATGGACGACATTCAAATCGATTTCCGCCCCGATCCCGAAACGGGTATGACACACACATTCCTAAACGGAATCGACGTAGAGTGTGAAATTCGCTCCATGCGAGTATCCGACAAGGTAAGCCCCGTTAGTGCCATACCTTTCGTGCGCACGGCGATGGTCGCCGCACAGCAAAAAATGGGCGAACGGAAAAGTATCGTCATGGACGGGCGCGATATAGGCACGACCGTATTCCCCCATGCCGAACTGAAAATATTCGTCACGGCCTCGGCGGAGACTCGGGCACAACGACGCGTCGACGAACTGAGGGCGAAAGGTATCGATGTCGATTTCGACGAAGTGGTCGCCAACATCAACAAACGCGACCACATCGACCAGACCCGTAAAGAAAGCCCTTTGCGCAAAGCCGACGATGCCATAGAGCTCGACAATTCCCACATGACAATCGCCGAGCAGGACGCATGGCTCATGACCCGGTACAGAGAAACCGTCGAAAAACTTCGATAAACCACCCGCAAAGGTAGAAAGGAGACAGGTTATGGCACGCATAGAAATAGACGAACATTCGGGTTTCTGCTTCGGTGTAGTCACGGCTATCCGCAAAGCCGAAGAAGAACTCGACCGCACCGGACGGCTCTACTGCCTCGGCGACATCGTACACAACAGCAACGAGGTGGAACGACTCAAAGCCAAAGGGCTCATCACCATAGACCACGAGCAGCTCAAACAGTTGCACGACGTGAAAGTATTGCTGCGAGCCCACGGTGAACCTCCCGAAACCTACCGAATCGCCGCCGAGAACAACATCGAAATCATCGATGCCACCTGCCCCGTCGTGTTGCAACTGCAACGTAAAATCAAAACCGCATACGATTCCAACCCTCCCGGAGAGGCGCAAATCGTTATCTACGGCAAAACCGGACACGCCGAAGTCAACGGACTGGTGGGACAGACCCACGGCAAAGCCGTCGTCATCGAGGGGGACAAAGACCTCGATAAGATAGACCTCCGCAAAAAACTGTTGCTTTATTCCCAAACAACCAAGTCGGTAGAAGGCTTCCGCCACATCGTCGACGAGATAAAACAGCTGAAACCCGACGGACAATTCGAATCGTTCGACACCATCTGTCGGCAAGTCGCCAACCGCATTCCCAATATCAGGGAGTTTGCCCGCCGACACGACCTTATCCTGTTCGTTTGCGGGAAAAAGAGCTCCAACGGACGGGTGCTTTTCGGAGAATGCCTGCAAGTCAATCCCCAATCCCGACTCGTTTCCGACATCAGCGAAATAGACCCCACATGGCTCGAAGGAAAAGAGAGCATAGGTATCTGCGGAGCTACCTCCACCCCCCGCTGGCTCATGACCGAAGTCCAAGAATACATAACCCGGTTATTGGAAACGACCGGCTCTACCGCCACCCGATGACCGACCGTATTTCTGTGAATACCCAAAAGCAAGCATAATCCGGCTCAGCCCGGATAAGTTTACTTCGATACTCTACACAAAAATAGATTCTACCCTTACCTTTCATTTCGGTAAATAGTTTATCAAAATGAAAGGCATTTGCGCTCCGAAAAACCGACTATCACCATAATAATCAACAATTTAATCATATCCCCACAAAAATGGTCTGCCATTTGTCGTGCAAGAGATATGAAACTCTACATCATATCAAACAGACTGCCGGTCAAGGTAAGCGAAAAAAACGGAACGTTTTCATTCACCCGAAGCGAAGGCGGGCTGGCAACGGGGCTCGATTCTCTTCAAACTGCTTACGAAAAGCATTGGATCGGGTGGCCGGGAATTTGTGTGGATAATGATAGCGACAAACAAGCGATCGGGGAAAAATTGGAAGAACTAAACTTTCACCCCGTATTCCTGTCCGACACCCAGATAAAAAATTATTACGAAGGTTACAGCAACAGTACCATCTGGCCGCTGTGCCACTATTTCTTTGCCTATACATTGTATAAGGACACTTTCTGGCAAGCCTACCAAGAAGTAAACAAGCGATTCTGTGAAACCATCTGCCGGCTGATAGGCCCCGAAGATAAAGTGTGGGTACAGGATTATCAACTGATGTTATTGCCCGGTATGCTTCGAGAAGCCGTTCCCGACTTGTGCATAGGCTATTTTCATCACATACCTTTCCCGTCCTATGAACTCTTCCGCATATTGCCCGAACGGGCCGAGATTCTCAAAGGTCTGTTAGGAGCCGATTTTATAGCTTTTCACACTCACGACTACATGCGACACTTTATCAGTGCGGTAGAACGTGTGCTGCGCATGAATTTCAAATTGGACGAGATACAGTTAGGCAATCGGGTCGTACGAATAGATGCCCTTCCTATGGGGATTAATTACGACCTGTACCACAATGCTTCTACACAACCGGAAGTCCGTCAAGCGGTCGACCGCACGAGAAAACTGTTCGGAGATCACAAGTTGATTCTCTCCGTGGACCGCCTCGATTACAGTAAAGGAATCCTGCACAGACTGCGAGGCTTCGCCGCCTTCCTCGAACATCACCCCGAATATCATGGCAAGGTCGCTTTGGCTATGATCATAGTCCCCTCGCGCGACCACGTAGGCAGTTACGCCCAATTAAAGACCAAAATAGACGAAGAAATAGGCTCCATCAACGGGGCATATTCCACGATGGATTGGACTCCGGTATATTATTTCTATCACGGATTTTCTTTCGAGGAACTGACAGCCATGTACCACATGGCCGACATAGCGCTTGTGACACCCCTCCGGGACGGAATGAACTTGGTAGCCAAAGAATATGTAGCCGCCAAAAGCGAAAATCCCGGTGTATTGATTCTCAGCGAAATGGCAGGAGCAGCCGTCGAATTGACCGACGCTCTGTTAATCAATCCCAATGACACGGGACAAATCGAACGGGCAATTTGTCAAGCATTGGAAATGCCCGTAGAGGAACAGTTGCGACGGCTGCAAAACATGCAGAAAATCATCTCGACCCAAACCGTCGACAAATGGGCTGCCGACTTTACCGACGAGTGGAACGATATTTGCCGCAAGAACATCTCCTTCCGCAAAAAACAGATTACAGCAAACGCGATAGGCACTATCAAACAAGAGTACAATAGAGCGAAAAAACGGCTCATTCTTTTGGACTACGACGGAACATTGGCGGCTCTCAAACCCCGCCCCGAAGATGCCGAGCCGACACCCGAACTCATAGAAACGCTACAAAAACTTTGTGAAGACTCCGACAACCACATCGTTATCAATAGCGGGCGCGATCATTTCACATTGGAAAAATGGCTGGGGAACCTTCCGGTCTCGATAGCTGCGGAGCACGGAGCATTCTATCGGGAAAACGGGCTATGGCACAAAAACATCAACAAACCGGTATGGAGCGCAGGTTTGTTATCTATCCTCAAACTATTCGTAGCGAAAACACCCCGTTCGCGTCTGGAAGTCAAAGAAACCGCCATCGCATGGCACTATCGGGAAAGCGATGCTTGGCTGGGAACTTTGCGAGCCCAACAATTAGCCAACGAACTTGTTTCTATCTGTATACAACAGAAATTGCAAATCATTCAGGGAGACAAAGTGATCGAAATAAAATCGCCCGATTACAACAAAGGCTCGGAAGTTTCCCGCCAGCTCAAAAAAGAATATTACGATTTCATTCTGGCTATCGGCGACGACACCACCGACGAAGATATGTTCAAGGCCCTGCCAAAAAATGCGGCAACCATAAAAGTGGGTTACGTCTCCGAAACCGCCAGATACAACTTGCCATCGCAGGAACAAGTCCTCCCTCTGTTGCAAACATTGGTAAATATTTCGGGCGAGTCGTCGACCAACGATAAAGTCCGAAAAGGATTGAACTCCGCATTACATTTCTTTAAAGAACTATTAAACTTAAAATAAAACCGATGAATAACCTCAACTATGGTGTAATTGGAAACTGCCGGACGGCAGCGCTCATATCGGAAAAAGGGAATATCGAATGGTTGTGTTTCCCCGACTTCGATTCGCCCTCTATCTTCGCGGCACTGCTCGATAAGGACAAAGGCGGTTGTTTCGGATTCGAAGTGTCGAACGAATATCACATCTCGCAATCTTATGTACCTCATACCAATATACTATCCACCCATTTCTCTTCCGACGAAGGAGAATTTGTCGTGCTCGACTTCATGCCGTGCTACCGTTCCTATGAAAAAGAGCACTATCTGCCCGCAGAAATATATCGTTATATCCGTTGGATAAAAGGGACACCCCGGTTTAAAGTAAATTACAATCCGGCTCCCGATTATGCACGGGGAAAAGTCATACACAACATTACCGACGAATACATCGAAACTTATTGTTCGTCCGAGAACAAAGACCGACAATACCTATACTCTTCCCTGTCTTTACAAGACATCGAACAAAAAAAGGAAATCACGCTCCAACGAGATGAATTTTTCCTGCTGTCATACAACGAAAAGGTGATTCCGATAGACATCGAACGGGAAAAGCTCGAATATTGCCGCACACTGGTCTATTGGCTCAACTGGACGAACCGGACTAAAAAATACTCGCTCTACAACGACGTTATAGAACGAAGTCTGTTAGTATTGAAGTTAATGTCTTATTACAACGGAGCCGTATTGGCGGCACTCACTACGAGCCTGCCCGAAACCGTCGGTGACGTCCGCAACTGGGACTATCGTTTTTGTTGGTTGAGAGATGCATCCATGTCCATCGAGACCCTCTTCCAAATCGGGCATGCAGGAGCGGCTCGCAGATTTATGAAATTCATTCAATCCACCTTCGTCGCCAAGCACGAGTCTTTTCAAATCATGTATGGCATTCGCGGAGAAAGGCAATTAAAAGAAATCATTCTGGACCACCTCGACGGATATAAAAACTCCAAACCGGTGAGAATAGGAAACGATGCCTATCACCAAAGGCAAAACGACTCGTTCGGCTATCTCATGGACTTGATCTACCAATACTATCGACTCATGCCGGGGACGTTAGACGAAATAGAAGACATGTGGGAAATGGTGAAGAGTATTCTCGCCACAGTCGAAGAGGAATGGAGAGAACCGGACAAAGGAATCTGGGAAATCAGAGGGGAAAGTCAGCATTTCGTCTCCTCGAAAGTAATGTGCTGGGTCGCTTTGGATCGGGGAACGAAAATCGCCAATATGCTAAAAAAATACAAATATATCGAACGCTGGCAGAAAGAAGCCGACAAGATAAAAACCGATGTGATGACTCACGGCTGGAAAGAAAAAATCCACAGTTTTTCCCAGACCTACGAAAACACGGCCTTAGATTCCTCCCTGCTCCTCATGGAACCCTACGGCTTCATCGAAGCGAACGACATTCGTTATCACCAAACAGTGAAAGCCATAAAAAAAGCGTTGTTACACAAAGGCTTGATGTACCGGTACAACAGCAAAGACGACTTCGGACTGCCCTCCTCGGCATTCACGATATGCACCTTTTGGCTCGTGAGGGCTCTTTTCGTCATAGGAGAAAAAGAAGAGGCCCGCTGTCTGTTCGACGAAATACTGAAATGCTCCAATCACTTGGGTCTGTTCAGCGAAGATTTGGACTTCGACACCAAAGAACAATTAGGGAATTTCCCCCAAGCCTATTCCCATCTGGCTCTGATAAACACGGCCATTCTATTTGCAGAAGAAGACAAGAAATTATCGTTCATTCGACCCTAAAAAAACAGAAAAGAGGCGGTATTGCGAAAACATTTCTTCACAATATCGTCATCTCTACTGTACCGGTATTTGACTTTTAATTTCTATATTTGCCGAAAATGCAAAAATAGGAAGAGGTGCGGCATAAAATTAGCGCAAGCTCTTTTTTCTACATTCACCTTTCACTATCTTTGCTACCAATTAAACAATATAGGTTATGTCGCAAATTAAATGTGTAGGTATTTTAACTTCCGGTGGCGATGCTCCCGGAATGAATGCGGCCATTCGCGCGGTAACTCGTGCAGCCATCTACAACGGATTCGAGGTAAAAGGTATTTATCGAGGTTATAAAGGTTTGATTACGGGAGAAATAACCCCTTTCAAAACGCAAAACGTAAGTAACATCATACAGTTGGGAGGTACGATATTGAAGACAGCCCGCTGTCAAGAATTCAAAACGCCCGAAGGACGAAAAGTCGCTTACGACACACTCGTCAAAGAAGGCATAGATGCCCTTGTCGTAATCGGAGGAGACGGAACATTGACCGGTGCGCGCATTTTCGCCACCGAATACAACTATCCCATCGTAGGATTGCCGGGAACGATAGACAACGATCTCTATGGAACCGACACCACTATCGGATACGATACGGCGCTGAACACCATTATGGATGCCGTCGATAAAATACGCGATACCGCAACGTCCCACGAAAGACTGTTCTTTATCGAAGTCATGGGTCGCGATGCCGGATTCCTCGCTTTGAACGGAGCCATCGCTACGGGAGCCGAAGCAGCTATTATTCCGGAGATTTCGACCGAAGTGGACCAACTCGAAGAACTCATCAAGAACGGATTCCGCAAATCGAAAAACAGTAGTATCGTGTTGGTAGCCGAAAGCCCCATCACCGGTGGAGCCATGCACTTGGCAGAACGGGTACAGAAAGAGTACCCGCAATACGATGTCCGCGTAACTATTCTGGGACACATTCAACGAGGAGGTTCACCCACGGCTCACGACCGCATTCTGGCCAGCCGCATGGGTTCGGCCGCCATCGATGCCCTGCTCGAAGATCAACGCAATGTCATGATCGGTATCCGCAACAACGAAATAGAATATATTCCTTTCAATAAAGCTATCAAAAACGACAAACCCATAGACCGAGAATTACTCAACACGTTGAGAAAACTCTCGATCTAATCACGGGGAACATAAAATTTCACTACACGGGGCTGCTTGATGGAATAAAATCAAGCAGCCCCGGTTTTATTGGGAAAAGACCGACCTACACCCTCACCCGGTCCGATGGGTCGAGCAACTTGTAAAGCAAGAAAAATTTTGGCTTGGTAGAAATTCAGACGTGATTTTTATGCAGCTAACTCCTCTCTCCCCCTGCCGTGCCCCGTAGCATTGCGGGGTGTGACGTAGAGATATAGGGGGAGTGCCCGTAGGGCGAGGGGGTTAAACACAATAGTAGAACAAAAATATTGAATCTCACACTCCTCCCCTGTGTGGCGCAGGCAAATAGGGGAGGTGGCACGTAGTGACGGAGGGGTTAAAAAAAGAAAGTTGAATAAAACCGGAAAAAGGACCGGTTAATTCCGCCTTTATTGGGCGGCAAAGTCGCAAGGAAGACGGAGGAAAAAGGGCGAGGACTGTTTGAGCGAAGCGAGTTCCGCAGACCCCGACGACGACCGAGGCGACGAGCCGAAAAGCCCGATAACTGCGGTAGCGCTTCTTGGTTCGTTCTTCTCGCTGCTGAGAAGAATGAACAACAATCTTTCACCCCCTCTCCTCAGAAACAAATGTTTCTTCGGTCTCTCCCCTATATTTTGCGTTGCAAAACACAGGGGAGAAGTATAAAATCTATCCTTATACCAAAACTGAAACACCACTTTCAATCCTCTCCCCCTGCCACGTCCCGTGGCATTACGGGGTGTTTCCGTTAGGGAATATAGGGGGAGTGTCCGCAGGACGAGGGGGTTAAACACAATAGTAGAATAAAAATATAAAACTCCACCCCCTGCCGTGTCCCGTAGCATTACGAGGTGGCACGAAGTGACGGAGGGGTTAGAAAATACCGGTAGGAAGAAAGTTAGATTGTTTTTCTGAAAAGAAAATCGACAGGCTCGTCGCACCGATTCGGCAATTCTCCTCAATTCTCGAATAAAATTTGCATTTGCTCCCGACTTGTTTTATCTTTGTTTTTCTTAGATTTCGAACTATGGAAACGTCCGATCAACAATACACCAACGAAGAGCAACTTATCGAAGATAAATTTCAAGAACTGCTCAACGGATATCTCAACTCCAACCACCGGAAGAAAGTCGAGATTATCGAGCGTGCGTTCAAATTTGCCAAAGAAGCCCACAAGGGAATACGCCGACGATCGGGCGAACCCTACATACTGCACCCTATCGCCGTGGCTCGTATCGTCAGTCAGGAAATAGGTTTGGGCTCTACATCGATATGCGCCGCCCTGTTGCACGATGTAGTGGAAGACACCGAATATACCGTCGAGGACATCGAGAACCACTTCGGGAAAAAGATAGCATCCATCGTCGACGGGCTCACCAAAATATCGGGCGGTATTTTCGGCGACCAAGCATCGGCTCAGGCCGAGAATTTTCGACGGCTGTTGCTCACCATGTCCGAAGACATTCGGGTAATCCTCATCAAAATGGCCGACCGTCTGCACAACATGCGCACGCTCGGTTCCATGCTTCCCAGCAAACAATATAAAATCGCTGGCGAGACGCTCTATATATATGCCCCGTTGGCCCACCGTTTAGGATTGTTCGCCATAAAGACCGAGTTGGAAGACCTCGCCTTCAAATACGAACACCCCGAAGCCTACAACCAAATCAAGCAGAAAATCGCCGAGACCGAAGAATCGCGCCAACAAATCTACAACAACTTCTCCAAGCCGATTGTCGCGAAGCTCAAAGAAATGGGGCTCGAATTCGAGATGAAAGCCCGAGTAAAATCCATCTATTCCATTTGGAACAAGATGGAGTCGAAACACATACCTTTCGAGGAAGTCTACGACCTCTATGCGGTTCGTATCATTTTCAAATGCCCCAACGAAGCCGACGAGAAAAAAGAGTGCTGGGCCATTTACTCGGTCATCACCGACATCTACAAACTGCACCCCGAACGCACCCGCGACTGGGTGAGCCGCCCCAAAGCCAATGGATACAAAGCTCTGCATCTCACGGTCATGGGTCCCGATGGCAATTGGATAGAAGTACAAATACGAAGCGAAAAAATGGACGAGATCGCCGAACGGGGATTCGCCGCCCATTGGAAATACAAAGTGGGAAACTCCGACGAAGAGTCGGAACTCGACATCTGGCTGAAAACCATCAAAGACATTCTCGAACACCCCGAGCCCAACGCCATCGATTTTCTCGACACGATAAAGCTCAACCTGTTCAGTACCGAGATATTTGTCTTTACGCCCAAAGGCGAACTCATCACATTGCCCAAAGACGCCACAGCGCTCGATTTGGCTTTCACTCTGCACTCCGACCTCGGCTTCCATTGTATCGCCGCCAAAGTAAATCACCGGCTAGTACCGCTGAACCAAAAACTGCATAGCGGCGACCAAGTGGAAATACTCACCTCCAAATCGCAAACGCCCAAAGAGGAATGGCTCAACTTCATCACCACGGCCAAAGCCCGAAGCAGACTGACGGCGTCGTTGCGGAAAGACCGGCGAAAAATCATAGCGAAAGGAGAGAAAATTCTGAAAGAATTTTTCGAAAGCAGTCACATCGAATACAACAACGATGTAGTAACCAAAATATTAAGCAACCTCGGCATACGACATCGGGACGATCTGTTCTACAAAATAGGAAATGACGAGATTACCCCCAACGAAAATATCAAAAAAATCATCAAGGGAAAAAGTCAAAATCCTTTCATGCGGTATCTGAAACTTTCGTTCGGCAGCAACAACGGGAAAAACGAACAGCCCAAACCCGTCACTCCTCAGCAACTTACGATAGACCGCAAACAGACCTACATTCTGCGAGACGAGAACGGAGTGAAAAACTATAAAGTAGCGGATTGCTGTTGCCCGATACCCGGTGACGACGTCTTGGGATATGTGGAAGACGACGAAACCGTAGTCGTGCACAAAAGGGAATGTCCCGTAGCCATGCGACTGAAATCGAGCTTCGGCCCACGGTTGGTGTCCACGCAATGGGAAGCCAGCGAATCGCTCTCCTTTCCCGCCAAGATAGAGATACAAGGTATCGACCGGATAGGGATTCTCAACGAAATCACCCGGGTGATTTCCAATGAATTGATTATCGACATGAGAGGACTCACCATAAAAGCCAACGAAGGCGTATTCACCGGGACGGTCAACATCATGGTGCACGACACCCGCGTCGTAGAATCGCTTTGTAATAAATTACGTAAAATAAAGGGCGTACAGAAGGTCGCACGCTGTAAAGAATAACCCGTAGAATCATGGATAAAAACCGTATACAAAAATTCCTGTCCAGCACACGTGTCCTGCAATTTGTCTTTTTCGTGGCAGCAGTGACATTGGTTACCTATTTCTTCCCGAGAGAAGGAAAATTTCGTTACACCTTTCAGGAAGGGAAACCGTGGAAGTACGGATTGCTCACCGCTCCGTTCGACTTTCCCGTTTATAAAGACGAAGCCGTCATTCAACAAGAGCGCGACAGCATCATGCTCGACTTCCAGCCGGTATTCTCACACAACGAATCGATAGAGAAAAAGTCCGTCGACGACTTCGAAAAAGCATTGAGTAACTATACGGAAATGTCTATCCCGCCGACTCTCCGCAAGAACTTGGTCCAAGCTCTGCGAGAAGCCTATCGGAAAGGAATCGTCTCTTCCGAAGCATACACCCGGCTGCAATCCGGGAAATTCAAGGAAATACGAATCCTCGAAAACAATGTCGCGCGCGAAATGCCGGTATCCGAACTGCAATCTGCACGCGAAGCCTACGAAAACATGCTCAATAAATTCCCCGACTCCTACTCGCATCACATCTTACAAACCTGTAACCTGAACGATTTTCTAAACACAAATATCGCATTCGATAGTATTACGACCGACCGGCTCAAAGACAATCTGTTACAACGAATCGCTCTCTCCGACGGTATTGTTCAAGCCGGAGAACGCATTGTCGACCGGGGCGAAATCATCACGCCGCAAACCTATCGCATTCTCAAATCGCTCGAAACCGTCACCTTGAAAAAAAGCGTCGGCAATGACCACCGTGGTTACACCATACTGGGACAAATCATCGTATTCACCTGTCTCTTTTCTTTTTTCTATCTGTTCTTGGCACTGTTCCGTCCGCAGACTTTCAACGAGATGCGTACCCTCGGCTTTATGATGATGCTCATCGTGGGCATCTCCCTGATAGCTTTTTTCCTTTCTGAATTTCGGTTACAAGGCATATATTTGGTTCCGTTCGCCATTATTCCCATTATCGTGGTCACCTTCTTCGACTCGCGCACCGCACTCTATGTACACCTCATTACGGTACTTATCTGTGCTTTTACGGCGCCGTTCGCACTCGAATTCATCTTCTTGCAGCTTATCGTAGGCATGACCGCCATCGACAGCCTCAGCGACCTTTCTCGCCGCTCCCAGCTCATGCGCTGCGCCCTGCTCGTCTTCCTCGCCTACTGCTTTGCCTACGTGGGATATACACTCCTTTCCGAAGGCGACCTCTCGAAACTGAATTACAATATGTTCATCTATTTCGGAGTCAATTGTGTATTTCTGCTGTTCGCCTATCTCCTTATCTATATATTCGAAAAGGCCTTCGGGTTCATCTCCACAGTCACGCTGGTCGAATTGTCCGATGTGAACAATCCCATATTGAGACAATTATCCGAAGAGTGCCCCGGAACCTTCCAACACTCCCTGCAAATCTCCAACTTAGCGGCCGAGGCGGCCAATAAAATAGGAGCGAAGGCTCAATTGGTTCGTACCGGAGCCCTTTATCACGATATCGGGAAACTCAAAAATCCGGCATTCTTCACCGAGAATCAATCGGGATTCAATCCGCACACACCGCTCTCCTTCGAACAAAGCGCACAAATCGTCATCTCCCATGTGAACGACGGACTTAAAATGGCCGATAAACTACGATTACCCCAAGCTATCAAAGACTTTATCTCCACGCACCACGGACACGGGAAAGCAAAATTCTTTTACAACTCCTTCTGTAACAAATACCCCGACCAACCCATAGACGAATCGAAATTCACCTACCCCGGTCCCAACCCGTTCACGAAAGAGACGGGAATACTCATGATGGCCGATGCCGTCGAAGCCGCTTCGAGAAGCCTCAAAGAATACACCAACGAAAGTATCTCGCAACTCGTTAACCGCATCATCGACTCGCAAGTCGCCGACGGCCTCTTGCGCGATACCCCCCTCAGCTTCCGCGATGTGGAGACGATCAAAGCTACCTTTATCGAGAAACTCAAAACCATCTATCACACCCGCATTAGTTATCCCGAACTGAATAAAAACGGGAAAAACGACAACAGCGATGAAAAACGACAATAACACATACGACATATTTCTCAGTTACAGAAGAGTGGGTGGATTTGAAACGGCCAAACACCTTTTCGACCTACTCGTGCGAGACGGCTATCGGGTTAGTTTCGACATCGACACCCTGCGTTCAGGAGATTTCGATATTCAGCTATTACATCGCATCGACCAGTGTACCGACTTTATACTCATACTCAACGCCGGAGCATTTGACCGCAGCATAGACCCCGCCTCCGACCGTAACAAAGACTGGATGCGCATAGAGCTCGCTTACGCCCTCGAAAAAAAGAAAAACATAATACCCATTATGCTAAATGGGTTTACAGACTTTCCCGACAATCTACCGGACGACATTGCCGCTGTGGAGCGAAAGAACGGGCCCAAATACGACAGTTATTACTTCGACGCTTTCTATCACAAGCTGCTCCGGTTTCTCGAATCCGAGCCGATCATTAACACAACAACAAACAAAAACGACTGGGATAACAGCAACGACGACTCCCTCCTCAAAATAAGAACCGACCTCGCTTGTCGGGTACTCATCGACGGTGAAGAACGGGCAACCGCACACCCCGACAAAATTACCCGTATCCCATTACGCGGTGGGAGTTATCAATTGCAATTCGTCAGCTTGGAAAACGAAGCCGATAAAATCACCATCGACACCTATCGCATCGAAAAAGATATTGAAGAACTCTATACCGTCTCCCTGCTCCCGGTGAAACAAACTCGAAAAGAAAAAGAAGAAAGAGCGATCCGCCGAGAAAAAGAAGAAGAGGAACGCAAAAAGAGAGCACAAGAAGAAGCCGAACAAGAACGGAAACGCAAGGCAGAAATGGCTGCAAGAAAAGAGAATGTCGTGATGCCGAACTACGAAGGAATCCCTGTCTGCATACCCATACCCGATATCCAATTGGGCGGTCGATTATACCCCGTTAACCAATACGGGAAATGGGGATTTGCCTACCATTCGGGGAAAATCGCTATTCCCTGCCAATACGACCAAGTGTGGGACTTCTTGGAAGTGGGATTCGATTACATTGCCCGGGTGAATATCCGGGGCAAATTCGGATTCATCTCCATGAGCGGGGACGAGATCACCCCTGTCACATACAACCATGCCGAGGACTTTTCGGAAGGTCTCGCCGCCGTGAGACTCCAAAACGGGAAGTGGGGATACATCGATGCCACAGGCAAAGAAATCATACCGCCGATATACGATTTCGCCGAAAGTTTCTCATGCGGCAGGGCAAGAGTGAAAATAGGCCGGCAAGAATCGTACATCGAGATTCCTAAGGGAAACACCCCGCCCCATGAGAATAAGGAGAGCGCCCCTCTGCCGGAAAACCCCAACCTGACCATCGTCACCGAAGAAGGGAAATACGGATTCGCCGACCATTCGGGGCGAGTCGTTATCCCCTGCCAATACGATCAAGCATGGAAATTCTCCGACGGCTTGGCACGGGTGAATATCCGGGGTAATTTCGGATTTATCGATGTAAACGGAAGAACCGTTATCCCGATTGAATACAACTATGCCGAGGATTTCTCGGAAGGTCTTGCCGTGGTGCGACATCGAACCGGGAAGTGGGGTTATATCGATACTACCGGGAGAGAGGCAATCCCTGCGCAATTCAATTTCGCAGAAAGTTTTTCCTACGGGATTGCCAAAGTGAGGCTCGATGGAAAACAAGGCTGTATCGATAAAACGGGAAAGTGGATTAAATAGAAATTCTCACAAAGCCATTATCGTGTGATACACCTTTTCGATGAAAAGCTCGTAATCGTTAAATATCACACCATTCCCGAAATCATTATAGTCATGTTCTGTTAATGACAAAGAAGGGTTCAACCTCCTATAATAATCCATATACTCCCTGCTGGTAGACAAAGAGTCGTTATCAGGAATATGCACGACATAAATCAAAGTTTTGTTAGGTGTATGGAAATAGATACTAGCATCATCTTGAGAAAGAGTAACATATTTTTCGGCATTATGAGCTGTAAAAGTCTCCCACCGGCTCAATTCTCCGGATCGTTGATAATACGGTAGTTTATCAAGTATGATGAATATTTGAAAATACGGACAATTCCCACATCGTATATTGGCAGTTTCACCCAACATGTTCTCAAAATAATTATTCGAGTTTTGCGAGTAATTCTGCATAACGAATTTAACCGCCAAACCGGCTACGGCACGCTCCCCTTTCTTCACTGTAATATCCACAGCCTTATTGACATAACGTCCCCTTATCTTCGTCTCTTTACCAATTCCATACCCCTGCGAAAAAACGGTATAATCCCGGCCTAACTTTTCTGCCAAATCTCGTGCTATTGCACCGTGTAACGGTTTAAGTTTTGCCGTGCTCCGAGATGTACCCTTTTCGATAAACTCTTTGAAAGAATTAGTAAGCACTCTCAAAAAGTCCGAGTTGCCCAGTGGATAAGTTATCTCTTCCCTTTCCATATTCCAATTGTATCTTATAATTTATATATAGTTCCAAGTCTTTCGAATTGAAGGTATAATATCCACCGCTTTTATAATTTTTGAGTAGCGAAACGTAACGAATAAATTCCTCGTTTCTAATAATCCGATCGAGCATATCGAATGTAACCCCTTTATCAGGCAATATATACAAGCCGCTATACAGACCACACCCCGGTGGAACCTCCGTCAATTTAATACTCCCGACCCCTTTGATACAAGTGTTAACAGCATACTTCAAGATACAAACATCTTTCAACGCCTGTGTACGCCCATACAAAAACCAATCGGGCGTCTCACTTCTTTTTCTTCCTTTTAGAAGTCTTTCCGCATGATCCTCTAAATACCGACATACACTCTCGCACTCCGACAAAAGTTCATACGTGAGAGGAGACCCTTTTTCATCATAAGGGAAAAAAGCCCTCGACCATTTTCCTGTCGAGGCCTTCAACACCGGAATCGTATACTCCATAAAAGGCAGTTCGCCGATAAACACATCGTCGAACAACGTAGCGAATCCATTTTTCACCCGTACATATGAATCCGAAGCAGACAGCCTTATCCGCTTCAACAGTTCCAACTCCTTCTTACCGGAAAGATAAAACTTGCGATTTATTTGTATCTCGTCGTATGACAGCGTGTCTATGTGCCGTATTTTACCCACCCGTTCGTCATAGACATTATAATCTATCCGATCATTATCTTCGACTTTTTCAAACCGGGAAATCAACGTATAGGTAGTAGCCTTGAAGGGTTGAAAATGTCCCATATCCACTACTCCTGTCAAATACTTTCTCAAAACAATTTCACGACGCATACTCTCACCTGCCAAGCTATTCAGCCACGAACTCGGCGTAATATAGCACAATCGTCCACCTGCCGACAACATACGAAGACCTAATTCGAAAAACACCAGAAACAAATCCGTCATTCCCCCATTGGCAAAAGTAAACTGTTTGACATCTGTATAATCGGTTTCTAAATTATGAACTCTCACATACGGGGGATTACCCACCACAAAATCCATTGCCCCGTCATAGATTTTGATTTTCAAAGCATTACCTTCAATAATATCCCAATCCACATCGATTACACCGAACTTCAAAACAACAAGATTCAAATTTTCTATGCACCGTTCATAAGTCCCGGCATCGATTTCTATCCCATGTATATATGTCTGCAATTCGTCTTTAAGGAGAGCGATATCGTCATTCCCTGCACGAAAAGCCCGGCAATAACGGCCGACAATTTCGCAAAGAAATGCCCCCTCGCCACAACTGTTGTCGATGATGTGCTTTCCCAATATGCGGGGAGATTCCACATAACCGCAAAAATCCAATATATCGGCGACCAAATAATCGGGGGTAAATACTTGCCCGCTATGTTTTATCCGTAAACTTCCCATGAATTGCAAAGATAATATATTTTCCTTTTTTCCTGCCCATCACCTTCCAAAACATCGTTTCGTATCACCCTGCCATAAAACGGGGTGGAAGTGGCATTTCTTTTGCAGAAAATTGCAGAAGAAATGGGGATTGTATTTCATCACGAAGAGATTACGGTCGAAGAGAACCGACAGAAAAACGAATACCTGCGACGGTACTATAACCCCGAGACGGGAGAGGGTAGCGATACAGGCGACCGCCGGATATTGCGGTTGCCCGATGCTCCCATACCGGTTCAATATATTCCGAAGGCTTTGTTCGAGAACGAAATGATGGCGCAAAGACTCGTCGAATGCGGGAGTCTGGCGGGGTATGCCGAACAGTACGGTCACGACATAAGAATCGCTACCGACAAAGCAGGAAGAAACCCGCAACTCGCCGACGGCGGGGATGCCACAGAAGAACTATGGAGGGAGTGGATACGGGTGCGCATTCGGTACGATTTCGAATTTTGGGCATTCAGCTTTGTCCGTATCAAAGATAAATTGGGAGCCGAAGACATTCCATTCCGTCTGAACAGACCGCAACGGCGTATATTGGGAATGCTCGAAGATATGCGCACGGCGGGAAAACCCATTCGCCTCATCTTGCTCAAAGCCCGGCAATGGGGAGGTTCCACTCTCGTACAAATCTATATGGCATGGATTCAGCTGGTGCACTGTCGCAACTGGAACAGCGTGATTTGCGCCCATCTCAAAGAATCGGCCGCCAACATCAAGGGCATGTACAGCAAACTGCTCGCCAACTATCCCGACTGGCTGCTCGACGGGGAGAAACCGAAGTTCAAACCGTTCGAGCGCATGGCGAACACATCGGTCATCGCCGGGCGGGAGTGCAGGGTAACCATAGGCTCGGCCGAGAGTCAGGAATCGGTGCGGGGTATCGACGCGGCGATGGCTCACCTCTCGGAGGTGGCTTTCTGGCGGAACAGCCGCATGAAATCGCCCGAACAGGTGATGCGCTCGATATGCGGGTCGATCATGCTGCTACCCTGTTCGATGGTGGTTATGGAAAGCACGGCGAACGGGACGGGGTCTTATTTTCACCAAGAGTGCGAACGAGCCAAACGGGGAGAGAGCGACAAACAGTTCGCTTTCGTCCCGTGGTTCGAAATAGAGATGTACACCCTGCCGATCGACGACTACGACTCGTTCATCGGCAGCCTCACCGACTACGAACGCATGCTATGGCACAGGGGAGCCACGCTCGAAGCAATCGCTTGGTATCGGCAGAAACGGAAAGAGTATGCCCGGCATGCCGACATGATGGCCGAATATCCCAGCGACGATATAGAGGCATTCTGCTACTCGGGCGAACGAGTGTTCGATCCCACGTTGGTGGAAAAGTTGCGTCGCTGCTGTTGTCCGCCGCGGTTCGAAGGCGACATTCACGGCAAAGAACCCACCGGGAAACAATCCTTGCAAGAAATCGAATTGGAAGCTAAACCCGAAGGGCCTCTGAAAATATGGGAATATCCCGCCAAAGAATGCGAAATGCGGGATCGCTATCTGGCAGTAGTCGATATAGGCGGACGCTCCGACACCTCGGACTATTCGGTCATAGCCGTGTTCGACCGTTATTGGATGCTCGATGGCGGCCCCGCCGAAGTCGTGGCGCAATGGCGGGGACACATAGACCACGACTTGCTCGCATGGAAATCGGCTCAAATCGCCGCATACTATCAGAACGCTCTGCTGGTGATCGAGAGCAACACGCTCGAAACCGAGCACGACGATAGCGAACACTCGGCCTATATCCTCGACACGCTCTCCCGATATTACAACAACCTGTATGCCCGACAGTCCCCTCCCGACAGCATAGGACAGAAACCGCCCTCCCGTTGGGGATTCCACATGAATCGAGCCACCAAAGCACTGGTTATCGATGCCCAAAAGAACGCCCTTCGGGAAGGAAGCTATATCGAACACGACACACAAGCCTGCTACGAACACGATGTATATGAACGCAAACCCAACGGCAGCTACGGCGCTATGGAGGGTCATCACGACGACATACTCATCACCCGTTGTATCGGGAACTATATATGCAGTCGGGAACTGCCGTCCGCTTCATCGAAAGGTCATCGGAGCGAAAGGATCGTTAACGAGTCGTCTATATAAAAAACGTTCTCCGTTACCCAAACACCCCTTGTCGCAACAAACCCCTCCGGCACTGCGTGCCACCTCCCCTATATTTTGCTATGCAAAACACAGAGGAGGAGGTGAATACTTTCCGACATATTGTGTTTGTCCTTCTTCCCTGCCGTGTACCGTAGCATTACGGGGTGTTGCGTTAGCCATGTAGAGAAGGTGGTACGTAGTGATAGAAGGGTTGAAAAACACCATCTTATCAGTCTGTTTATATCAGATATTTAACCCCCTCGCCCTACGGGCACTCCCCCTATCTCATCTGCCATGAGCAGAGGGAGAGGAGACCTGAATCTGTCACCTCCACGGCCGGTATTTTCTAACCCCTCCGGCACTTCGTGCCACCTCCCCTATCTCGGCTCATCGCCGAGCAGAGGAGGAGGTGAAAGCATCTTCCTTTACAAAGGTTAGGGAAAACGGCACTACTTGCCATACTCTGCAATACTGAGAGATATCCCTCAGTACAAAAGACGGTAGACCATACATTTTGTTTACCTCTATCGAGTTTTGCCAAACAGCCATAGAAAAATTTTGATTTGGCAGATAGATATTATTTAGAATTGATATAAATAAATTTTACTATTTATTTCCGCTCCAAACTAACATATTTCCATAATATCACAAATAATAAAAACTTTTTGAAATAATAAAAACACATACTACATAAAATAATTTTTATTTTTGTTTAAAATCATATCAATCATTCAATTTAAAATAATTAGTTTTGCACATCGAAAACAGAATAAAGGACGTTCGACAGGTTTATACATTCGGTGAAAACGAGAATAAAGCTCATAGGATTTATCTTACTACTTGGCTTGAATTTTCAAGGCATGGGACAGCATCGTTCTCATGGAGAACCTCTACGGAAGGGACGCATCAGTCTGAAATTGACCGTACGTGATTCCCACAATCGTAATGCCGTAGAGTATGCTACTCTTTTATTGAAAAAGGGTAAAAATCGGCAATTCTCAGGTATCACCGACGAAAAAGGTTCTCACACCTTCTTATCCATTCCGAAAGGAGACTATGAACTGACCGTCACTTCCTTAGGTTACAAATCCCGGACAATCGACCTGCATGCTCGCAGAGATACGACTTTGACAATCTTACTCTTGTCGAACGATATCGCCATGCAAGACGTGGTGGTGACCGCCTACGAATCGAGAGGAGCAACCAGTGCATCGCGTATCGACCGGAAAGCGATGGAGCATCTGCAACCGTCGAGCTTTACCGATTTGGTAGAACTGTTGCCGGGAAACGTCTCGAAGGATCCCTCTATGGGCTCGGCCAACCTGATAAAACTACGCGAAGCCGGTGGGACAGGGCCGAGCGACTACGACGTGACCTCGTTCGGGACTTCGTTCGTTATCGACGGTGTCCCCCTCAACAACGATGCCAATATGCAGTATATCTCCAACAGTTGGGAAACGGGACGTAATACGACCGGCAAAGGGATAGACATGCGTTCCATCTCCACCGACGACATCGCCAAAGTAGAAATCGTGAGGGGAATCCCTTCGGTAGAATACGGCGACCTCACCAGCGGACTGGTCAACATAGAACGGAAAAAGGGAGGGAACGATCTCGAAGCCCGTTTCAAAGCCGACATGCAAAGCCAACTGTTTTATGTGGGGAAAGGGATAGAACTGACGGATAAACAATTTACGCTCAATACGGGTATCGACTACCTCGATTCGAAAATAGACCCTCGCAACAACCGAGAAAACTTCAAACGGGTGACCGGCTCGATACGGGCCGAAAAACGATGGACGAACGATCATTGGCGATGGACTTTCAACTCCAATCTGAATTACCGGGGGACTTTCGAAAATGACAAAAACGATCCCGACCTCACTCCGTCGGGGGCGATAGACTCTTACGAATCGTCGAACAACGCCCTCTCCCTCGCCGGAACCCTATCGCTCAACAACCGCAAAAAGGAATTTTTCCGATCGCTTTCCTTGACGGCATCGGCCAGCGGCTCGTGGGACAATATCCACCAAGAAAAAACCGTCGTGCCCAGCAAATTGTCGGTCGTGCCCACGGCCACGCAACCAGGCGTACACGATGCCGAGATTCTGCCTTCGACCTATCTCGCATCGCTCGACGTGAACGGCAACCCGTTCAACGCATTCGTCAAAGCGATCGCCACATTCAACTACAACTACCGCAACTGGTTCAATATCATCAAGGTCGGAGGAGACTGGCGCATGAATAAAAACTACGGCGAAGGGCAGCTCTACGACATGAGGCGTCCCATCAGCATCGATATGACCACCCGTCCCCGACCGTTCAACGACATACCGGCCGAGCACAATCTCGCCTTTTTCATCGAGGAAGCCTCGAAGTTGCGATTAGGAAAACACCGCATCGACATTACCGCCGGCCTACGCAGCGCATCGCTGTCAAATCTCGATAACCGTTACGTCCTCGACGGAAAAATCTATCTCGACCCTCGTGTAAACGCAAAATGGGCATTGCCGCGTATCGGCGAGAGAAAGCCGTTGAGCATAGAACTATCGGGCGGAGTAGGCTGGCACACCAAGATGCCCGACATTTCGAAACTTTATCCCGACCTTTTTTACTACGACCTTATACAGCTCAATTTCTTTTCGAACGAAAATCCGGCAGTCAATCGCATGAACGTCCGCACATTTGTCGACGACCTGACCAACTACAACCTGAAAGCCGCCCGAAACATGAAATGGGAAGTGCGCGCCGATTTTTCGATAGACGACCACCGGTTATTGGTAACCTACTTCCGGGAAAAAATGACTTCGGGATTCCGGCAGGGAAAATCCTACACCCGGTATATTTATAACCGATACAGTACCGAGGGGCTGGATCCATCGACGATGACAGGGCCGCCCGACCTCGCCGACCTGACGTTTACCCCCGACACGATACTGAAAGTACAAAGCGTCCACACCAACGGAAGCCGAATTTTGAAAGAGGGCGTGGAATTTCAATACTCCTCGAAACGATTTCCGATAATCCGCACGAGACTGACGGTAAACGGAGCGTGGTTCCGCACGACCTATAACAACAGCCAGCCGGTGTACAAACGTCCCTCTGTCGTTATCGACGGTCGACAAATCAGATACATAGGACTTTACAACGAGGACGACGGTTATATTCGAGAAAGTTTCAATACCAACTTTACATTCGACACCGATATACCGCGGCTCAAACTGGGATTCTCCACATCTATTCAGTGTATGTGGTTCACATCGAGCCAAAGCATGTGGGAAAGCGGGGTTCCCATCGCCTACGTCAATATGGAGGGCGAACTCCTTCCCTACACCGATGCCGAACGAAACGACATGATATTGCAACACTTGGTGGAACCGCACTATGAAAACAACTTCAAAAAACGTACGATTCCCATCGATGCCAATATAAATATCAAGGTCACGAAGAAAATATGCCGGGATAAAATCGCACTGGCCTTATACGTCAATCGGTTGGTAAGCTATCACCCCGATTACACGTTGTTCGGGAACACAATCCGCCGTACTTCCAACCCCTACTTCGGTATGGAAATCAATTTCAGATTATAGAACCAATTAAAAATCAATGCATTAAAAAGAAAACAGACTTGCAAACGAATTTAATATACAATAAACATTCAATAAAACCATTATGAAACTGAAAAGATTTTTTTCATTCCTGTTGTTCGCCGCTGTAATCACGGCGTTCACCGCTTGCGACGAAGACGAAGACACTTCCATTCCCGTCGACGTAACCCTCAACTTTACGGCTCCATCGGACACGATCACCTCGTTCACATGGGCCGAAGGCAAGGCCACTTTCACAGACCTCAACCGTGGGAAAGAATACGAGCTCGACCTGTCCCAAAGTTCCGTCATCACACTTTCTTCGGGACTTTATAACATCACGGTCGAAGGAGCCATAGCCAGTACTTCGGGCGAAATCCTCTGCAATGTACGCAGCACGAAAGACAACGTACAAATCTCTGCCCCATCGACTTCGATCGCTTTGGAGCTATCGATCTACACCCCGAGCAATTCCCTTATTCTCAAAGAGATTTATGTAACGGGAACAGCCAATGATAAAGGGACTTCCAGTCTCTATGACAAATACTTCGTCATCTACAACAACAGCAGCGAAACCGTCTATGCCGACGGAGTGGCCTTGCTCGAAAGCACTTTCGGGACGACCGAGAAATACCAATACAACGACAACCCGCAACCGATGACGACCACGTTTACCGCAGCCGCCATCTATGTCATTCCGGGTAACGGTACGGAACACCCTCTCGCTCCGGGCGAACAACTCATTCTCGCAGATCAAGGCTACGATTTCACACAGACCAAAGCCGATGCCATCGATTTGTCGATCGCCGATTTCGAATGGTATGACGAAACCGAAAAAGGTATGGACCCGGACATAGCCGAGGTTCCTAATCTCGACAAATGGTATAGCTACTCGGCTACCATCTGGATACCCAACAACCAAGCGAACCGCGCTTACGCCATCGCCCGCATGGGAGTGTCGAAAGACGAATTCCTCGCCAACTATTACAAAGAATATCATTATACGGCCACGAACGGTAAAGAGATGACCAAAAAGGGTTACGACGTACCGGTAGCATGGGTTCTCGATGCCGTCAATCTGGGAAATACCGGCTTCGAAAGAATCGCTACCCCCGCAGTACTCGACCGCAGTTATGCTACTACCGGAATCGCCGGGACAGACAAGACCCGTTTCGGGCGGTCGTTTATCCGCAAAGTAGCTTCTTCCACAGGCAGCTATACGGTTTACCAAGATACCGACGACTCGGCCAACGATTTCACCTTTACGACTCCATCGTTGAAGAAATAATCTTAACAGACATCGGTCGTCATGAAAATACGTTTCTGTTCTTTTCTAACCATAGCACTCTTTCTGCTCCCTGCTTTGCAGGGGGCGGAAAGAGACTCTTTGTCTTTGCTTCGCACGATTGCCGAGTATGAAGCCTTGCCTGCGAAATGGATAGAAACGGTTTATACCAACCCGGCCACCCGATATTACCAGCATTGTACTTCTCTGACTCGTATCTCCTTAAACGGGGTTTACGGAAAAGAAAACGAAGCTGCCCTCTTGCAAGCCGGCGACGGTTATCTGAAAGGAGCGGCCGACGTATCGTCGTGGATAAAGCTGAGCGATCGCACCCGCCTGTGGGGTAACGCCCGCTATACAACCGGAAAAGAAACCGGTGTCGTATGGAACGAAACAGCAGACTTCGAACTGCTCTACCCCTACGTCATGGCCGATTCCATCGGGGGAGACCTTTCCCTGCAAGAATATGCCTTCACGGGAGGATATTCGGGTCGAGCCGGAAAATTCACATGGGGTATCGAAGGGAGCTACCGTGCCGCACTGGAATATCGAAACCGGGATCCTCGTCCGAAGAACATCGTCTCGGACCTCGATTTTGCCGGCGGAGGTTCCGTGCGATTGGGTAAATATGTCGTGGGAATATCGGTCTTGGCACAAATATATAGCCAAGACAACACGCTCGACTTTTATGCCCCGCTGGGTAGCGCCTATATCTATACGATGACCGGACTGGGAACGACCTCGGTACGATTCGGGAAAGGCGATGTCACCGATACGAACTACAAGGGCTACGGTTACGGAGCCGGCATTCAGCTGCTTCCCGCACAAGGAAGGAAGGGCATATACGCCGCAGCGAACTACCGCAAACATAGCGTGACCCAACATCTCGACGGGTACAACAACCTGCCTTTAACCGTACTCGACCGCACTCTGCTCGATATGACCGCCGGATATTCGACAAAGCAGGACATGCACACAGTCGGGATTCAAGTAAAAGGAGCACTCTATAACCGTAAAGGGACAGAGAACACCTTCGGCAGTGCCGCCGGCAATAATTACGACCAAATAGGCAGCACGACCCCGTACACCTCCGACCAAATGAAAATACAAGGTGAATTACTGTACGGCATAGAGGCCGGGAAAAATTTTAAAGGGTACATTCGCCCCTATTACCTGTGGTTTCACACCGATATTCGTCAAAAAGAGAAAAAGCATAGGCTAAAAACCAACAGCAGCGAATATGGACTGAAAATAGATGCAAGCGGCATATTCGAAAAATCTCTACTATCTTTATCGGGAAACATAGGAATTCGAACCGGCGGCAACGGGGAATTGTCCATACCGACCGTACAGAAAGACTGCGTGCGTGAAATGCTGGAACATAATTTCGTCCTGTCGAAGGCCCGACGAACAAACTACGGAATAGCATTGGAATGGAGCCGAATATTCTCGGGCTGGGCTTTATCGGTCGCCGCCGACTGGCAGCAGAGCCATTACGAAAAGCACGGCACGGCCAACTATGCCGGAGTAAATATAGGATTTAACTTCTGACCGAAAAGAACAAACACATATAGCTTTTTATATGGAAACAATTATCAAATGCTCGAACCTCACCCATTACTACGGGTCGAGAAAAATATACGAAGACCTCAACTTCGAAGTCCCCAAAGGGAGGATTTTGGGGTTGCTGGGGAAAAACGGCACAGGGAAAACGACCACGATCAATATTTTAATGGGTTACTTGAAACCCCGCTCGGGCGAATGCCGTATCTTCGGAGAAGACATACAGCGAATGCAGCCGGTGACCCGCGAGCGTATCGCCCTGCTCATCGAGAACCATGTGCAATACACGTTCATGAATATCGAACAGATAGAGCGATTTTACTCGGCTTTTTATCCGAAATGGAACAAAGAGGCCTATTATGAACTCATGCGCAAACTGAAAGTCGCGCCGAAACAAAAAATCTCCCGCATGTCGTGCGGACAAAGATCGCAGGTGGCTTTGGGTCTCATTCTCGCCCAAAACGCCGATTTGCTGGTACTCGACGATTTCTCGATAGGACTCGACCCCGGCTACCGCCGACTCTTCACAGAATATCTGCGCGAATACGCCAAAGCCGAAGAAAAGACCATCTTCCTTACCTCGCACATCATACAGGACATGGAACGGCTGGTCGACGACTGTATCATCATGGATTACGGCCGCATATTGATTCAGAAGCCTGTAAAGGAATTGCTCGACACCTTCACACGCTATACCTTCAAAACATCGTCGCCCGACAAGCTCCCCCACGCCCCGTCGCTATACAGCACGGCGGCCATACGGGATTCTGCCGAGACCTACTCGTTCGAAAACGAAGAACGTATCAAACAGATATTGCAAGAGCAATCGATACCCTATACCGATTTCAAATCCGAGAAAATGAATCTGGAAGACGTTTTCATCGGATTGACCGGAAAATACTAATCCTTTTATCATCGGAATTATGAATAAAGCTATATTTTTCAAAGAGTGGATCAAAACCCGGGGACTGTTTTTCATTACCCTGCTGGTATCGCTTTGTTTCGCCGGATACGTCATGATGCGCATCAACCGAGTCATCACTTTCAAGGGGGCCGACCACCTGTGGGCCATCTTGTTGAGCCGGGATACCGTGTTTATCGAGTTGCTACAATACCTGCCGCTCATCATAGGCGCACTGTTCGCTTCGTCGCAGTTTATTCCCGAAATGACGCAGAAACGGCTGAAACTGACTTTACACCTTCCCTATCCCCAGCAACGCATGATTCTATTGATGTTGCTGGCGGGAGTCGCGCAAATCAGCATCGTCTTTCTGTTGCAAGCCGCTTCCTTGTGGATTTACCTGCAACAACATATCGCCTGCGAAATGGTCGCACGCATATTGCTGACAGCGGCTCCGTGGTATATCTGCGGTTATACCGCCTACCTGATGACAGCGTGGATATGCCTCGAACCGACGTGGAAGCTGCGCATCGTCAATCTGCTGATCGCCGCAGGTATCGTGCGAATCTTTTTCCTGCTCGACAAACCGGAAGCCTATAATTCGTTTCTGCCGACGCTTATTATTTTCACCATTCTGTGCGCATCGCTTTCTATCCGGTCGGTTGTCCGATTCAAAGAAGGTTGCCAAGACTAATTTCAAAAACGGTATACTACAATGAAAAAATTCAGCAAAATATTTTTCTACCTGACGGCTGTCGTCCTATTGTCGTGGTTATTGCCGTGGCTTTTGCAATTCGCAGCCTCCAAACCGGGAAACGATCCTTTCACGTTGTACAGTTGCGTAACCAAACGGTTCGCATACATACAATCGAGCAAGGATAACGGGGTAAAACGCTACGACGCGAACGGAACGGAATATACGGTAGCACAATTCGACTCCATATTGCCTACCTTTTATTACAGACAGCTGTTCTCGAAAGACCGGCTGCCCGACACAATCAACGGGAAAGAGGTGACCCCGAAAATCATCGCTCACGGAAATTTCACATTCAAGCAGTCGGGCCGAGACGTGAATGTGACGAAGCCCGCATTGAACATGATTATGGAATCGATGCCGGACCGGATCGACCTCGAAAACCCCATCGAAGCTTTCCGCACGACCGATCGTATCACTTTCATCGATATGCGGGACAACACGGTCAACGAAAAAAAATCGGCTTTATTCGACAAAGTCATGAAACAAAAAGGGTTTGAATTTCCCGTGCGAACCTTGTCGGGAAACCCGACGAACCGGAAAGAGTATGACGAGGGTTATCTGATGGTAGACAACAACCACCGGGTATTCCATGTGAAACAAACCAAAGGACTGCCCTACGTGCGTGAAACGGGTGTGGCTCCCGAATTGGGTATCGAGCATGTAGCCATCACCGAATTCAGCAACCGCAAAACACTGGGATTGTTAACGGACAAAGATAACAACCTATATGTATTGAATCGGGATTACACGTTGCACAAATTGCCGATAGACAAATACGACCCCAAGACCAACACCCTGACCATCATGGGCGATATCTTCTACTGGACCCTAAAAATAAGCGACGAAAGAGGCGTGACCACATACGCCGTCGACGCTGACAGTTATGCTTTCGCCGACAGCCTGCGCTATGACTACCCGGAGACCGCTCTCGACAAATGGTCGAAATATATTTTCCCGTTTGAACTGTCGTTCACATCTTACGACGACCAATGGGTAAAACCGCGTGTGAGCATGGGATCGTGCTGGGTACTGATTTTGAACTTCGTTTTGGCCGCTTTGCTTTATTTTACAGCATGTAAAGGTAGCACATGTAGCCGCCGTCAAAAATTCATAACGACCGTAGCGACCATGATATTGGGCATATATCTGTTTATTCCGCTACTGGTTTGCAAACGGGCATAACCCGACGATTCGTTTATAAAATATTTGCTATCTTTGTCATAACAAAAATAAAGAAAAGATTTACAAACATTTAAACTACAACAATATGAAAAAATCCATTTTTATCCTTGCAGCCGTCGCCTTGCTTGCTATGGTGAGCTGCAACAACAAAGCTAAGGAGAATCAGAATCAAGAAAGCGCCGCAACAGTGGCTCTGAGCGTAGACGACATTTTAGCCAAAGGGGACAGCCTCGTAGGAAAAACCGTTACCGTAGAAGGTGTGTGCACCCATATCTGCAAACACGGCGGCAAGAAACTCTTCATGATGGGAACCGACGACACCAAAATGTTGCGTGCAGAGGCTTGCGAACTGGGCAGCTTCCCCGCTGAGGTTGTGAACAGTCTCGTATCGGTGACGGGAACTCTCGAAGAAGACCGTATCGATGAAGCTACCATACAGAGAATGGAAGAACAGTACAAAAATCAAAGCGGAGAGAAACACGGTGACGGAGAAGCCGGATGCGAAAGTGAAAAGAATGCTGCCGGACAAGCCGACATCAATACATTCGAGGGTCGCATACAGAACTTCCGCGAACGCCTTGCCAAAGCCAAAGAAGCCGGTAAAGACTATTTCGTGATGTCGTATCACATCAACACGACCAGCTACGAAATTAAAAACTAACTCATAGAAACCGAACATGTCGAAAGAAAAACGTATATCGGGGAAATTCAGAAAATGGTGTCACATTCTGCATAGGGATCTTTCGTTCTTTTTTGCAGGGGTCATTCTCATTTATGCTTTCTCCGGCATCATGCTGAACCACAAACGCGACTTTAACTCCGATTACAGTATCACACAGAAAGAATACCGAATCGCAGGGAATTTTCCGAAAGCGAAAGCAGACTTTTCCAAAGCGTACGTGCTTGATTTGCTCGATGACTTGGGCGAGCGTAACAACTATACCCAACATTATTTCCCGAAAGAGAACACCATGAAGGTCTTTATCAAAGGCGGTTCGTCGCTGACGGTGAACACCGAGACGGGGGAGGCTTATTACGAATCGGTGAAAAAACGCCCTATATTGAGCAGTCTCAACCGATTGCACTACAACCCGAACCGGAACTGGACGATCTTCTCGGACATTTTTGCCGTGTCGCTCATCGTCATCACCCTCACGGGGCTTGTCATGCTTAAAGGGCGTAAAGGCTTCTGGGGACGGGGCGGTATAGAATTTGCCGCAGGCATACTCATTCCTCTGGCGTTCATTTTACTGTAAGACCGTTCGATTGCCATACGAAGATTCCGTGAAGGGATGCCGCCTTTCACGGAATTTTTGTATGATAAGAATTTCTAATAATCTGAAAAATAGCACCCCGAGAAACAGATTCATGCTGTAAAGCGAGTATCTTTGTAGCCTATCGTGGAATAGACCGTATCTATTTCTGCTTCCTCGCCCACAGGCCGGCCCTTTCCTATGATGAAGTATACAGCCTGTGATGTCGCAAGGTGCGGCAAGAGGGAAAAAATCGGCGATATTCGCTCTCTTGTCAGTATGATGCAGCCACGATTTTCATTTATTTCCAATTTATAAAACCATAAAGATATGAGAATAAAACATGTAATAGGAATAGCCTTCACCTGCATGATGTTCATCTTTTCGTGCCAAGCCCAAAGCTCCACCGAGAGTCATGCAGGAAAAAACAAGCAAGAACAGAAAATCAAGCCCCGCCACTTGACCAAAGCGGAATTCCTCTCGAAAGTGGCAAACTATGAGAAAACGCCCGACAAGTGGGAGTACTTGGGCTCGAAGCCTTGTATTATCGATTTTTACGCTACATGGTGCGGTCCTTGCCGAAAGTTGGCTCCGATATTGGAGGAGATTGCCGGAGAATATGCCGGGAAAATCGATGTCTATAAAATAGATGTGGATAAAGAACCTGAGCTTGCCGCCGCCTTCGGTGTACAGAGTATCCCTACATTACTATTTTGTCCGATGAAGAATCAACCGCAAATCGCCGCCGGATTCATGGATAAAGCTACCTTACAGAAGGCTATCAAAGAGGTACTGCTCGTAAAATAACAACTCGCCGAAAGTTATCGATATTCAACTCACCGGCTCTACGTGACATCACACTCTACGTTTTGTTTTAGTGGAGAGTTCCTCTGCTAAGGATATTTTTTAACCCCTCCATACCTCCCCTATATTTTGCTATGCAAAACACAGAGGAGGAGGTTAATACTTTCCTGTATATTGTGTTTGTTCTTCTCCCCCCTATTGCTGGGCGACACCCCGTAATACTACGGGACACGGCAGGGAGGAGGGTAGAAATCTTTCAATACATCGCTCCACCGTTGTTTTAATCTTCCGGCTCTACGAGCCTTCTCGCCCAATCGCACATACGTGCGCAGAGGAGGAGGAGTGTGTGAATACCCTACAATACCGCAGGGTATAGGTGAGGGGGTTAAAAAGCATTCTCCTTTTAGGGTGGAGAGATATATTTTACACTTCTCCCCTGTGTTTTGCAACGCAGAATATAGGGGAGAGACCGAAGAAACAGTTGTTTCGAGGAGAGGGGTTGAGGAAGATAGCATATAAGATTTTTGATTGTAGAATTTAACCCCCTTGCCCTGCGGGCACTCCCCCTATCTTATCTGCGATGAGCAGAGGGAGAGTATTAAAATGTCACTTTGAATGGCCATTCTGTGCTTTCTTTTTGCTTTGTGAGTACTTTCTATTCCTTTACAGAAACATAGGGAGAGAGTGATGTTTTGATATGCGTCCTCTGCTATGGATATTTTTTAACCCCTCCGTCCAGAGGACACCTCCCCTATATTTTGTATGGCAAAACACAGGGGAGGAGGGTAATACTTTCCTGTATATCGTGTTTGTTCTTCTCCCCCTATTGCTGGGCGACACCCCGTAATACTACGGGACACGGCAGGGAGGAGGTTCAAAATACCATTCCAATAGTGTCACACCAATACATCTCTGTTTTAAGAGAAGTGTATGAATATCCGGCAATGCTACATAAATATGAGAGAGAAGAAAAGTACTTTTTACCATTCGGAGATATATAGGTAAAAAATAAGCGAACGTATCAAAAACGACATAGCGAACGTTTCTTATTCTTCGTCTCCCCACAAACGGAGGGCAATGCGCGCACAGCCTTCGGCATCGGCAAGTGCATAGTGATGGCGGTCGAAGGGAATACCCAAATAGGCACAAACCGTGGGTAGCCGGTAATTGGCAATGGACGTACGGGGAATAACCCGACGCGCCTGTCGGAGTGTACAGAGAAATGTCCCGTAGGTATAATCAATGCCATACATGCGACAGGCAGCCCGAAGCACCCGTTCGTCGAAAGCCTTATTATGGGCGACGAAAGGTAGCCCCTCGACCCACGGAACGATTTCGCTCCATACCGCGTCGAACGTGGGAGCCCCGCAGGTATCGGCCGGATAGATGCCGTGTACTTGTTCGGAAAAACGGCGGATATAGTAATCGGGTTCGGGACAAACCAACCGATGCATGCGTTGCGTTATTTCCCCGCCACGCACGACCACAAGCCCCACGAAACAAATACTCGTAGGCTCGTAATTGGCGGTTTCGAAATCTATGGCGACAAAATTTTTCATGCGATTATTCTTCGGGTAAAGATACGGAAAAAACAAGATTATCGCATTATCGAAATTTCTTCCTGCAAATTTTGTCATACATGAGATATGCTCTACCTTTGAAGCAGGAAACGGATTTGCCCTATTCCTACTCCCGAATTTAAGAAAAACGAATATGAAAATAGGTATTATCGTAGCCATGCAAAGCGAATTGGAATGCGTTCGCTGTTTACTCGAAAATCCTCGGGAAGAGCAGCACGGTTCGTCTTTGTTCATTATCGGCACGAATGGGAAACATGAACTGATTCTGACACAAAGCGGAATAGGGAAAGTATCGTCGGCCATACGGACTTACGAACTGATAGACCGATATGCTCCCGACTGCATACTGAACACCGGTGTCGCCGGAGGTATAGACCGATCGATGCATGTCATGGACATAGTGGTGGGTAGCGAAATCGTTTACCACGACGTTTGGTGCGGAGAAGACTGTGCATGGGGGCAGATAGATGGACTTCCCGCCCGGTTCCACAGCGACCCGGCATTGGTGGAAAAGGCTTTGAAAGTATCGACCGACTTGTCTCTCTATAAAGGATTGGTTTGCAGCGGCGACCGTTTTATCACCGATCCGGCGGAACTTTCGCAAATCAAAGGGCTTTTCCCCGAGGGCATGGCCGTAGATATGGAATCGGGGTCTATCGCACAAGTATGTTACTTACGTCACGTTCCTTTCCTGAGCTTCCGTATCATTAGCGATACACCGGGTGTCGACGGCCATATAGACCAGTATAACAATTTCTGGGAAAATGCGCCTCATCGTTCTTTCGAGATTTTAACCCAACTCATCAATGTGTTGTAAAACGAAAAAACAATCGATATGAAAAAGATACCGAGCTTTACCATCGACCATATCCATTTATTACGTGGCATTTACGTTTCCCGTAAAGATTATTTGGGCGACCACGTCGTAACGACTTTCGATATTCGAATGAAAGAACCCAACCGGGAACCGGCCATCGGTTACGGTGCGTTGCACACGATCGAACACTTAGCCGCCACATTTTTGCGGAACCACCCGGTATGGGGCGACAAAATCGTATTCTGGGGCCCGATGGGGTGCTGTACAGGAAATTATTTCCTAATGCAGGGTGACCTCGAATCGAAAGACATTGTAGAACTAATGCGGGAGACATTCCGATTTATTCGCGACTTCGACGATGAAGTGCCGGGAGCCGCTCCGCGCGACTGCGGGAATTATCTGCTGCACGACCTGCCTATGGCTCGATGGGAGGCAGACAAATATCTGCGCGAGGTTCTCGACGTTATCGAGGAAAAGAACTTGGTTTATCCTACTATCGAAAAATAGTGGGGAGATTGTAGATTTAACCCCCTCGCCCTGCGGGCACTCCCCCTATCTCATCTGCGATGAGCAGAGGGAGAGGATTAAAAGCGTCGCTTGTTACAATCCGACGAGTTTTCTATCAAAACATTCTAACCTTCTCCCCTGCCGTGTCCCGTGGTATTACGGGGAGTTGCATTAGAAATATAAGAGAGACACCGAAGATACAGTAGTTTCTTAGGAGAGGGGTTGAAAGGATTTCATAAAATTTTTGGCTGTAAAGATTAACCCCTCCGTCCAGAGGACACCTCCCCTATCTCATCTACGATGAGCAGAAGGAGAGGATTAAAATGTCACTTTGAATGGCCTTTTTGTGCTTTCTTTTTGCTTTGTGAGTACTTTCTATTCCTTTACAGAAACATAGGGAGAGAGTGATGTTTTGATATGCGTCCTCTGCTATGGATATTTTTTAACCCCTCCGTCCAGAGGACACCTCCCCTATATTTTGCTATGCAAAACACAGAGGAGGAGGGTAATACTTTCCTGTGTATTGTGTTTGTTCTTCTCCCCCGCCATGTCCCGTAGTATTACGGGGAGTTACGTTAGCAATATAAAGGAGACACCTCAGAAACAGTGGTTTCGAGGAGAGGGGTTGGGGGTATGACAATCCTATCTGATTTCCTATCGGGCTGGTATTTTTATAAAAATTAGTCTCTTTTTCCTTATTATTCCACACAAATTGAGTATTGGGCGACCATAAAATCCCTATAACTAGGTATTTCGAAAGCTCGCCGAAAGTCGTTACTTTACATCGTGAAAAATTAAAGAATAAAACGATGAAAAAAATTGGAATATTTTATGGTTCTTCCACAGGTACTACCGAGAGTATAGCCCATACAATCGCACAAAAGTTGGGTATCGCCTCGAACGACGTACACGATGCTTCCAAACTGACCGGAGAAATGGTAAAGGAATACGACGTATTGGTATTGGGTACATCGACTTGGGGCTGCGGAGAGTTGCAAGACGATTGGTACGACGCTGTGAAGGTGTTGAAAAAGGCTGGCCTGAGTTCGAAAGAGGTCGCACTCTTCGGGTGCGGAGACTCGGAGTCGTACTGCGACACGTTCTGTGACGGAATAGGCGTACTGTATGAGGAGCTGAAAGGGACGGGCTGTAAGTTTATCGGTAATCACGTACCGACGGGCGATTACAACTTTTCCTCTTCTACGGCAGTTGTAGACGGTGAATTCGCGGGGCTTCCCCTCGACGAAATGAATGAATCGGACAAGACCGAAGGTCGCATCGATAACTGGGTAAAAAGTTTGAAAGATTAACCTTTTACAACCGGCATCCCATGATTACGTGCAATGCCTATCCGGCCGAATTGAAAGTGTTTCTGAACCACGTGTATGAATACAAGAAGGGTGTTCGCAACATGGTTCTTTATACGACGAACAAAAAATATGAAGAGTTTGCCGTCAGTCGATTGAACAGCCAAAACATAGATTATTGCATTCAACCGATCGGCTGTAATAAAATCAATCTGTTTTTCGGCCGCAGGGAGTGTATCGAAGTGATTCAATCCATGACTTCCCGACCTTTGAACGAACTGACACCAGAGGAGGATTTCATATTGGGAGCTATGCTGGGTTACGATATTTGCGGACAATGTCTCCGCTATTGCAAGCGCAAAGCCAAATGAAATAATTATAAAATCCCCCAAAAGCCAGATCTAATTCGCGGGGAAAGAAAAATCCAAAACATTGGAGTTTGTTTTTAGTTAGTAAAGAAACACCGCCCCGTGAGGAGCGGTGTTCTCTGTTTTTATCGAATAGGTATCTGTATCTTCCTAAAAAGGGATTCAGGTCTCAGGAGGACATCAGAGGAAATTTTCTTTTTATACACCTCCAACCCCTCTCCGAAGAAACTACCGTATCTTCGGTGTCTCCCCTATATTACTAACGTAACTCCCCGTAACGCTACGAGACACAGCCGGAGAGAGGTTGATATCCGCTTCTGTTTCCTTTTCTGCCAGTATTTTTTTCAACTCCCTCGCCCTACGGGCACTTCCCCCTATCTCATCTACGATGAGCAGAGGGAGAGGAGACCTGAATCTGTCATCTCCACGGTCGGTATTTTCTAACCCCTCCGTCCTGCGGACACCTCCCCTATATTTTGCTATGCAAAACACAGAGGAGGAGGTTAATACTTTCCTG
>ERZ857750.639-NODE-639-length-44748-cov-20.249368_pt1 | contig 44748 bp, 38 predicted proteins | sample MGYA00519915_ERZ857750 | MGnify/ENA primary metagenome ERZ857750 (study PRJEB31778, sample SAMEA3449358) | human gut metagenome | biome: human gut; feature: human-associated habitat; material: faeces | place: United Kingdom | collected 2010/2012 ...
CTTGCAGCAGCAATAGCAGCAAAAGAAAATAAAATAGATTCAATATTAATATTAGAAAGAGATAACGAATTAGGGGGAATATTAAATCAATGTATTCACAATGGTTTTGGACTTCATACTTTTAAAGAAGAACTAACAGGACCAGAATATGCAGATAGATTTATTCAAAGAGCGAAAGAACTAAACATAGAGTATAAATTAAACACTATGGTTATGGATATAGATAGCAATAAAACAGTAACAGCAATGAATAGAGAAGAAGGATTATTTACAATAGATGCAAAATCAGTAATTCTTGCAATGGGATGTAGAGAAAGACCAAGAGGTGCATTAAACATACCTGGATACAGACCAGCAGGTATTTATTCAGCAGGAACAGCACAAAGATTAGTAAATATCGAAGGATTTCTTCCAGGACGAGAAGTAGTAATACTAGGTTCTGGGGATATAGGACTAATAATGGCTAGAAGAATGACATTAGAAGGAGCAGATGTTAAAGTAGTTGCAGAACTTATGCCTTATTCAGGTGGATTAAAGAGAAATATCGTACAATGCCTAGATGACAATGATATTCCTCTAAAATTAAGCCATACAGTAGTAGATATAAAAGGTAGAGAAAGAGTAGAAGGAATAACTATTGCAGAAGTTAAAGATGGAAAACCAGTTGAAGGAACAGAAGAATTCTATTCTTGTGATACATTATTATTATCTTGTGGACTTATACCAGAAAATGAATTATCTCGTGAAATAGGAGTAGAAATAAACCCTATAACAAATGGACCATGTGTAAATGAAAGCTTAGAAGCTAGTGTTGATGGTGTGTTTGCTTGTGGTAATGTGTTACATGTTCATGATTTAGTTGACTTTGTTTCACAAGAGGCAGCAACAGCAGGTAAAAATGCAGCTAAATATATACTTCAAGGAAAGAAAGAATCTAAAAAAACAATAGAGATAAAAGCAGTTGATGGAGTTAGATACACAGTTCCAAAAACTATAAACGTAGAGAATATGGATGATGAATTAACTGTACGTTTTAGAGTAGGGAATGTATTTAAAAATGCCTATATATCAACTTACTTTAATGATGAAAGAGTTGGGCACAAAAAACGTAGAGTTATGGCACCAGGAGAGATGGAACAAGTTGTTCTTAAAAAAGAAGAACTTGAAAACTTTACAAATTTAGATGATATAACTATAAGAATTGAGGAGGCTTAATTATGGGAGCTGTAGAAGTGAGTAATAAAATCGAATTGATTTGTATAGGATGCCCTTTAGGCTGCAATTTAACTGTTGATATGGATGGTTCAGAAGTTGTTGAAGTAAAAGGAAACACTTGTAAAAAGGGAAAAGAATACGCAGTAAAAGAAGTAACAAATCCAACAAGAATAGTTACTTCTATTGTAAGAGTTAAAAATGGAAATATAGCAGTAGTTTCGGTTAAAACTAAAGAAGATATTCCAAAAGCAAAAATACACGACTGTATAAAAGCGCTTAAAGATGTAGAAGTTGAAGCGCCTATAAAAATAGGTGATGTATTGGTATCAAATATTGCTGGAACAGGTGTGGATATTGTAGCAACTAGAAATATAAGAAAAAAACAATAGAGATTTAGAATAAATAGTGTTAGAACATAATATCTAACACTATTTTTTTGATACAAAATAAATAGCTATATGAATAAAAATTCGACTTGAATAAAATACTATAATTGAAGTTTATTAGAAATATTAAGAGAATGTTAAGTTAATTAAGTACATTTTAAATCTATCTTAAGTTTGTTGAATACTTTATAACTTGGATTTATACTTAATTACATCATAACAAAGTAGTATATATTGATAATATTACAACTGAAAAGGGTGAGTCATAAATATGAAAAGAAGAAATTATCTTATATCAATAATTATTGCAGTTATGATAATTACATCATCTACAAATGTATTTGCTGTAGACAATAATAGCTGGACAGATGCGACAAAAACATCACAAGGCCAGAGTGAAAAGTGGAGTGAATGGTGTGACAAATGGGAAAAAATAAAAAACTCTCCAACACAAATGTCATTATCACCAGGTAGTGATGAAACACAACTGAATTTTGCATGGTATTCAAAAACATGTGAAATAAAGCCGAACTTGAAAATAAGTGATAATCCAGAAATGAAAAATTCTACAGCATTACAAGTCACAACAACAAATGCAACAGAAGGATTCAAAAGCAATAAAGCAACAGCAACAGATTTAAAACCAAATACTAGATATTATTATAGCTATACAATCAATGGGAAATGGACAAAACCAACACTATACCAAACTAAAAACTTCAAGAGATATAGTTTTGCTTTTGTTGGAGATCCACAAATAGGTGCATCATGGAGATGTATGCCAAAGGATTTGAGCGAAGATGAAATCCAGGATAGAGCAGTTAGAAACGACAGCTTTAACTGGAATAATACTATCGAAAGCATTATAAAAAGAGATTGTAACATAAGTTTTATAATATCATCAGGAGACCAAATACAATCGAGAGATAAAGGTAAATCTAATGCTTTATACAATAAAAATGAAATTGAATATTCAGGGTATTTAAGCCCATCACTATTAAAATCAATGCCTGTAGCAACTACGATTGGAAATCATGATTCACCAAGCGGTAACTATTCATACCACTTTAATACTCCAAACCAAAGCGGACTAGGACAGACAACAGCAGGCAGTGATTATTATTATAGATATGGAAATACTTTATTTATAATATTAAATAGCAATAGTAAAAAAATTTCTGAGCACAAAGAATTTATAGAAAATGCAATAAAACTAAACGAAGATGCCACATGGAGAGTAGTATCAATGCACCACGATATATATGGCTCTGGAGAACATTCTAGCTCACCTAAATTAACTAGAATGAGATATAAAATCGTACCAATATTAGAAGCAAATAATATAGATGTTGTATTAACAGGGCATGACCACATATATTCAAGATCATATATATTAAAAGGTGCAAAGCTGGATGAATCATCTATGATTACTGAAAAAGACTATGAAAAATATACAAATGGAGAAAAAGAAAAAAACGAACAATATGAAAATTATATGAGGTCTATAGAAGACGATTATGCAGTAACAAATAAATCATTTATGGTAGTTAAAAAGCCTAAAGGAGTTTTATATCTTACTGCCGATTCATCTACAGGAAGTAAGTATTATAATTTATCAGAAAACCAAGAAGCCTATATAGCATCAAGATGGCAGGAGAGTGTGCCAACGTATTCAATAATAGATGTCACAAATAAAACATTTACAATAAATACTTATAGAACTGATAATAATAAAAAAATAGATTCATCATTTACAATAAAAAAATAAATTTAAAAGCAATTATCTAAAAGACTTATAAATTTAAAAAGATGCATGTGAGATAAATATTTATCATGCATCTTTTTTATTATTTAAAGCAACAGACAAAGTCGTTGGCGTTATGAACGAAGTGAATTTTAAGCAACGGACAAAGTCGTTGGCGTCATGAACGAAGTGAATTTTTCCTATATATTAAAAAATCCATATTTCTATTTATTTAACTTTGAAAGTATGCTATTTGCGACGCTAAGTCCATTGGCAGATGCTTGTTGTAACCCTCTAGTAACAGACGCACCATCTCCCATAGCACGAAGATTTTTAACACTTGTTTCAAAATCTTTATTTACAATTACTTTATTAGAGTAAAATTTGACCTCAACTCCATAGAGTAGAGTTTCATCACTTGCAATGCCGGGAGTAACTTTATCCAATGCTAAAATCATTTCTTTTATATCGACCATTATTCTATGAGGTATAACTAAAGATAAATCACCAGGGACTGCATCTTTAAGTGTAGGAATTAAGTTATTTCTACAAAGTCTTTTTTCTGTAGTTCTTCTTCCTCTTTGAAAATCACCAAAAGTTTGGACTAATATCTTGCCATCACACAGCATATTGCTAAGTTGAGCGATTTGCTTACCGTATTCTATCGGTGTTTTAAATGGTTTAGTAAAGTTTTTAGATACTAATAGTGCAAAGTTTGTGTTGTTAGTTTTAAATTCTTTTGATTTATATGCGTGACCATTTACAACAGCTAGCCCATCTTCATAATATTCAGTAGCGACTTCACCTGATGGATTAGTACAAAATGTTCTAACCTTATCGTCAAATGTAGGCGTATAGTATACTAATTTAGCCTCATATAGGTTTTTGTTTAGAAATTCCATAACTTCATCCCTAACTTCAACACGAACACCAATATCTACAGTACCTACTTGTGTCTCTATATTGTGTTTTTTACATATGTTTGAGAACCATTCAGAGCCTTCACGCCCAATTGCGCTTACGATTTCATCACCGAAAAATTCACGCCCATCATCTAAGACAACTCCTTTTGCCGTATTATCTTCTATGATTATATCTTCAACCATAGTATTAAATATAATATCTATTCCAGATGATAATAGATGGTCTTGAAGTTTTGAATAAATTTTATAACCTTCTTCAGTGCCGAGATGTCTTATAGGACATTCAATTAACTTTAAGTTAGCAGTGATAGCTTTTTTTCTTATTTCTATAATTTCCTTTTCTTTATCAACTCCATATACCTTAGTATCAGCTCCAAATTTTAAGTATATATCATCAGATTCTTTAATAAGTTCGATAGCTTTATCATATCCTAATATTTCTGGAAGGTTGCCCCCGACATCTGGTGATAAAGATAATTTACCGTCAGAAAAAGCACCTGCCCCTGCAAACCCAGTAGTTATTGAACATGGTTTACAACCAACACATTTCTTAGTTTTACGTTTAGGGCAATTTCTTTTTTCGATAGGTCTTCCTTTTTCAATCATTAATATATTTAGATCTTTATTATTTTCTATTAGTTTATAAGCGCAGAATATCCCAGAAGGACCTGCACCTATAATAATCACGTCATATTTTTTCATAGAAAATACCCCCTATAAATTTATATTATTTAAGATTAAACCTATCTCTTCATAGATTTTATCAATTCTTTTGTATTTTTATCTACACGAAGAGATTCACAGATTTTTTGTAGAGATTTATTATATGTAAAATCATCTAAGCTATTATCTTTGAGATAAGCCATAGTTTTTTCTTCAAATTTGACAAAACACATAGAAATAGCCCATGCAACGGCCATTTTAACATAATAGCCATCGTGTTTAATATTGTCTAAAGTTTTTAATACTAAATCTATATAATCTTCAGTAATGTAGTAATTTAGAATAATTACAACAGCAAATCTTATTTCAAATTCGTTGTATGATTTAAGATAAGGTTGAATAAATTCCCACATGATTTCTTTATTTTTATTTACAAATTTCAATGTATTACAAAAGCTATCACAAATAGCCCAGTTATCTATTTTTGGAACAAAACTCTCAATATAATTTAATCTTTCTTCTACATCACATTTAGCATATGCTATGACTAATCCATTTATTAAAATTTCTTCATAATATTCTTCTTTAGAGTTAGACAAAAAATTTCTCCAATCTCCCTTTGCAATTTCTTTTGCAAGTTGTCTTAATAGTGGAAGACGAACCCCTATTATATTATCCGTATTTGGACATAATCTACTGTGAAATGTTTTAAATTTATCATCAGATAACTCAAATAATTTATCTCTTAAATCGTACATATAATCACCTCAAACTTTATAACCTTTCTATAACAAATAGTAGCATAATCAAGGGAAAGAATAAAAAAATTTGTGATAAAAACTATAAAAAAAGTTGCACAAAAATCTAAAATTATATACAATAAATATATACATATAGTGCCCAGTTATTTAAATGTATTAATTATTTACCAAGAAGAAGGTGATTTTCACCTTCTATTTTTTTGTTTAAATATAAAAGTAGGAGAGAATTTTATAAAATTTATAAAAGTGTATTAGTGTAGATAAGAATACTTAATATTTGTTGAAATTACAGATGAAAAATTATATATAAGTTTTAAATAGAAATAAGAATACAAATAAAAATAAGTGTTGTAAAATTTACAACACTTATTTTATGCATATTTTTAATTACTATAAAATAAATCATCCTTATCTCTCGGACCATTTTCATTTACAGATGATCCGTTTTTATTTAAATCAGTTAAATCTGTGACGTATTCTGAATAAAAATGAGGGTCCATATTTATATTATTTGCGTCGTATTGCTCAGTATTATCGTATTTAGAGTAAGTTTCAGTTTGTTGTGCACAATGAGCACATAGTTGAGTTTCTGGAAGAATATCGAGTCTTTCTGGTTCTATTTTGTGATGACATCTTTCGCAATAGCCAAATGAATTATCGTCTATTTTTGATAATGCTTCGTTTACTTTATCAAGTTGGTATTTTTGATGGTCAGTAAGACTATTTTGCATGTCATTCATATAGACTTCTGTTCCAATATCTCCGGGATGGTTATCATAACTAGATAATTCGCCAGAGCTATATCTTTCGCTTGTATGGTGAGTAGTATCGCCAAATAGAGTGTTATCCTCCATTTCAGAAATTAAATTTTCTAATTCTTGTTTTTGTTTCTTAAGTTGCTTTTTATAGTTATTTGAATTCATAATTATCATCCTTATATCTAAAATATTTAAAATATCGATTCTATTATATGGAGTATTTAAAATCATATTCATATATGGATTTAGTGTATGATGTGCAGTTTTTAGAGAATTTAGGAAATAAATCGTACCAAGTTTTGTCAGATTGATGTAAAATTACAAAAAATTTAGTATAATATTAAGATATAGCAAAAAAATATACATTAATCATTAGAAGAGGGAATTTCTTATTTAAAAATTGAAAAAATAAGAATATATTAAAAACGTCGATTATTTGTAAAATAAATAAAATTTATGTATAAATTTTGTGATAAAACTGTAGGTATTTTAACGATTAATGGTATAATAATACTTATAGGATTAATAAGATAAACGTGTGAAAGGATGTATTATAAAATGACTAATGAATTATCAATGCAAGAGCTGTTAGACCAACAAGAACAACAGTTAGACAAATTAAAAGTAGGGGAACTTATAACAGGAACTATAACTAAAGTAACTCATGATGCAGTTGTACTTGGTTTAGATTGTGGATTTGACGGAGTAATCATATCAGACGATTTAAATATAGAAAAGGACAAAGAAGTTGCTGATGTTTATAAAGTTGGCGACAAAGTATCTGCTGTTATAACTAAAGTATCTCCTAAAGATGGTACTGTAAGATTATCAAAAGTATTAGCAGATAAAGAACAAGACTTAAAAGATGTAGAAGCAGCATATAACGAACATAAAATAGTTACTGCATATGTTGAAAAAGCTATACCAAGAGGTGTATTTGCAAAATACAAATCAATTCAATTATTTATACCAATATCTCAAATAGACACTAAATTTGTAAACGATACAAAAGAATATGTTGGTGCAAATTTAGAAGTTTATATAATAGAATTCAACACAAACAGAAACAAATATGTTGCATCTCATAGAGAAGTATTACAAGAAAGAATAAACGTAGAAAGACAAGAAAGAAAAGAAAGAGAAAAAGCAGAAAGAGACGCAGAAAGAGCTAAAGTTAAAGCTGAAAGAGATGCAGAAAGAGCTAGGGTTAAAGAAGCTAGACAAAACATATTCGATTCTCTTGAAGTAGGACAAAAAATACATGGTAAAGTAACAAAAATAATGCCTTATGGAGCTTTCATAGATATCGGTGAAGGTTTAGAAGGATTAGCTCATATAAACAACTTAGCTTGGAAAAGAGTAGAGTCTGTTGAAGATGTAGTTTCTGAAGGACAAGAATTAGACGTTTATGTATTAGAAGTAAATAAAGAAAATAATAGAATAGCTTTAGCAGTAAAAGATATAAACAACGATCCATGGCAATTAATAGCTAAAGAAGTTGCTGTTGGTGATGTTATAACTGGTAAAGTTGTTAGAACTATAGATAGAGGAGCTTTCGTTGAAATAAAAGAAGGTGTTGAAGCTTATTTACCAATATCTCAATTAAGCGAAAAAAGAGTTCCAACAGTAAGCAGCGTAGTAAATCCTGGTGATGAAATAGAAGCTAAAATATTAAACTTCCATCCAGAAGAAAAAAGAATGTTAATATCTATAAAAGAAGTTAATGCAGAGCCAGAAGAAGATTACACTCAATTTATGAAACCTGAAGAATCTTTAGGTGCTACAATTGGCGACGCTATAAAAAAAGCTGGAAAATAATAATTAAACATTAAAATAAGAGCTGTCTCAGTATTGGGGCAGCTTGAATCATTTTATACTAAATATAATAGAGAGGAAGAATAATGAAAGCAATAATAGATATGCATACACATACTGTTGCAAGTGGACACGCTTACAGCACGATACATGAAAATATACAATTTGCTAAAAAACATGGCATGAAATTTCTTGGGACATCTGACCATGGTTCAACAATGACAGGCGGACCAGCAGAATACTTTTTTCACAATCTAAAAGTAGTTCCAAGAGAAATGGATGGCGTTAAAATATTAAGAGGTATGGAAGCTAATATACTTGATGTTAATGGAAATATAGACGAATTAGATTCAAAAGCTCTTGATGGTCTTGATTATCTAATAGCTAGTCTTCATATAGTATGTATAGAACCATCTACTAAAGAAGACAATACAATGGCAATCCTTAACGTTATGGATAAAGAAAAAGTAAAAATAATAGGTCATCCAGATGACGCTAGATATGAGCTTGATTATGAAGCTATAGTAAAAAAAGCAAAAGAAAAAAATATATTATTAGAAGTAAATAATTCATCATTATCACCAAATACATCTAGAGAGGGCGCTAGAGAAAATATACTGAAATACCTAGAACTTTGTAAAGAATACGGTGTAAGAATAATAATGGGAACAGACTCTCATATATGTTATGATATAGGAGTTTTCCAATATGCAGAAGCAATAATTGAAGAAGCTAATTTCCCAAAAGAATTAGTAATCAATTATTGGGAAGATCAAATTATAGAATTTTTCGGAATTTAATGAATTGAAGAAAATATATAAAAACTTATTGACAATAAATGGTAAATAATATATTATTTTAATTAAGTTAAGAAAATACACAAAATAACAACAAAAACTAAACAAAGGCGTTGAGTAGAAGTAGTAGGAATTTATGAAACTTACAGAGAGCCAAAGTGTGGTGTGATTTGGCAGTGGATGAATCTGAACTTGTCTAGGAGCTGTTTACCTAGGGTAAAACGTTAGTCTACGTTATAAGGCATACAGTTTTAACTGTTACAGAGTGGGCTTTTTATAAGCTAACTAGAGTGGTACCGCGAGAATACAACCTCGTCTCTAATTTTTAGAGACGGGGTTTTTTTAACACAAAAAATAAAAGAGATAAGGCCAATCTCAATTAAATTTTAAATTTTTTTAATGTTTGGTAAATAACTAATAATAACTGGGACTCGATAAGAGAAAAATAATAGGGAATAAAAAAGCACAAAATAAAAAATAACTAGGGAATATAAACACATATAAAGGCACATATGTTAAATAAGTACATGGGCAAATAGTACAAATAACTGAGTAAAGCGGAAAAATACTCAAACTAAATATCAGAAAATACTGAATAATATACAAAATACACAATGTGAATAGTTAATACAGGGGGATAAAAAATGAGAAATAGTGAGTTTAATTATAAAAAATATGTAAAACCAGACTTTCAACCAAAAAACTTTACAAATCGTGAATGGCCAGACAAGGATATCACAAAAGCACCTATTTGGTGTAGTGTAGATTTAAGAGACGGGAATCAATCACTACCTACTCCAATGAGCGTAGATGAAAAAATGAAAATGTTTAAAATGTTGTTAGATGTAGGATTCAAAGAAATCGAAATAGGATTTCCATCAGCGTCACAAACTGAATACGACTTTTTAAGAAAGTTAATAGATGAGAACTTAATACCAGATGATGTTAAGGTACAAGTTTTAACTCAATCAAGAGAACACTTAATAACAAAGACTTTTGAGGCATTAAGAGGATGTAAAAATGCAATAGTGCATTTATATAATTCAACATCAGTATTACAAAGAGATGTAGTGTTCAATATGGAAAAAGACGAAATAATAGGAATAGCTGTTAAAGGGGCAAAATTAATGAAAGAAGAAGCAGCTAAATATCCAGAAACAAACTTCCAATTTGAATATTCACCAGAAAGTTTTACAGGAACTGAGATGGAATATGCTCTTGAAATTTGTGAGGCTGTTATGGATGTTTGGGAGCCAACACAAGAAAATAAGATGATAATAAATTTACCATCAACTGTGGAAATGACTACACCAAACAGATATGCAGACCAAATAGAATGGTTCAGCAAAAATATTAAAAATAGAGATTGTGTGACAATAAGTTTACATCCACACAATGATAGAGGAACATCAACTGCAGCTGCTGAGTTAGGATTATTAGCAGGAGCAGATAGAATAGAAGGTACATTATTTGGAAATGGTGAAAGAACAGGAAACTTAGACATATTAATAGTGGGAATGAATATGTACGCACAAGGTGTAGATCCTGAGCTAGACTTTTCAAATATAAATGAAATAGCAGATATATACAAAAACTGCACAAAATTAAATATACATGAAAGACATCCATATGTCGGTGATTTAGTCTTTACCGCTTTTTCTGGTTCACACCAAGATGCAATCAGAAAAGGAATGAAAGCGAGAGAAGCTAGAGGAGAATATGTATGGCAAGTTCCTTATTTACCACTAGACCCACATGATTTAGGAAGAGAATATACAGAAATAATAAGAATAAACTCTCAATCTGGTAAAGGTGGAGCAGCATATATCATGGAAAGTGAATTTGGATACAATATGCCAAAAGCTATGCAGACATACTTTGGAAAAGTAGTAAAAAGATGTTCAGACTCAATGGGTAAAGAACTTTCTCCACAAGAGATATTCAACTTATTTAAAAAATGGTATATCGATATAGAAACATCATACAAATTAACAAAATATAAAATAAGCTCAGTAGATTCTGATTCATTTGATGTTGATAGCAATAATATAGAGACAAATAGCTTATCATTAGAAGCAGTAATAAACTTTAACGGCCATGATTATACAATTAAAGGAACTGGTAATGGTCCAGTAGATGCATTTAGTAATGCATTAATGCAACAAGATGAAAAAGAATTACAACCACTTAAAAGCTATAAATTCGTTCACTACCATGAACATGCTCTTGGTGAAGGTTCACATGTTAAAGGGGTTGCTTATATTCAAATTGATACAGGTGCAGACGAACCATATTTCGGAGTTGGAATTTCTGAAAATATCAATACAGCAGCAATAAGCGCACTTATGAACGCTATTAATAAGAGCTATATAAAAATGAATGTAAACTAAGAATAATTGGGAGGATATGCCGATGGGGATGACAATGACACAAAAAATATTAGCAAAACATGCTGGTATGGATGAAGTAAAAAAAGGACAATTAATAGAAGCTAACTTAGATTTAGTTTTAGGAAATGATATAACTACTCCAGTTGCAATAACTGAGTTTAATAAATTAGGAATAGATGAAGTATTTGATAATACTAAAGTCACAATAGTATGTGACCACTTCACACCAAATAAAGATATAAAAAGTGCAGAACAATGTAAAGTTGCTAGAACTTTTGCAAGAGGAAAAGAAGTCGTAAACTATTTTGATGTTGGTCAAATGGGAATAGAACATTGCTTATTACCAGAAAAGGGATTAGTAACAGCAGGTGATGTAGTAATCGGTGCTGATTCACATACTTGCACATACGGAGCACTTAGTGCATTTTCAACAGGTATAGGTTCGACTGATATGGCAGCTGGCATGGCGACAGGAAAGGCATGGTTTAAGGTACCTGGAGCAATCAAATTTGTTCTAAAAAATAAACCATCTAAATGGATAAGTGGTAAAGATATAATCTTACACATAATCGGCGAAATCGGAGTTGATGGAGCTAGATATATGTCGATGGAATTTGTGGGAGATGGTGTGCAACACTTATCAATGGATGACAGATTTACAATATGTAACATGGCTATAGAAGCAGGGGCTAAAAACGGAATATTCCCTGTTGATGAAAAAACTAAAGAATATATAAACTCACATCCATGTAAAACAATAGAAAAAACACCAACTGTATATGAAGCAGATGAAGATGCTGAGTACGACAGAGTAATTGAAATAGACTTAAGCGACTTAAGAACGACAGTAGCATTCCCACATCTACCAGAAAACACAAAAACTACTGACGAAATAACTGAAGATATAAAAATTGATCAAGTTGTAATCGGCTCATGTACAAACGGTAGAATTGAAGATATGAGAATTGCTGCCGAAATAATGAAAGGTAAAAAAGTTGCTGATGATGTAAGATGTATAGTTTTCCCAGGAACACAAGCAATCTACCTTGAAGCAATAGAAAAAGGATATATAACTGATATGGTACTTGCAGGTGCTGCAATTTCGACACCAACATGTGGCCCATGTTTAGGTGGGCATATGGGAATATTGGCAGCAGGCGAAAGAGCAGTATCAACAACAAATAGAAACTTTGTAGGAAGAATGGGACACACAGAATCAGAAGTTTATTTAGCGAGTCCAGCAGTTGCTGCTGCATCTGCAATAACAGGAAAAATATCATCACCAAGTGAAGTTTGTGGAGGGGAAAGATAATATGTTAGCAAGTGGAAAAGTTTTTAAATACGGAGATAATATAGATACAGATGTAATAATACCAGCGAGATACCTAAACACTCCTGATATGAAGGAATTAGCATCTCACTGTATGGAGGATATGGATAAAGAATTTGCTAAAAAAGTAGAAGAAGGCGACATTATAGTAGCAAATAAAAACTTTGGGTGTGGTTCATCAAGAGAACACGCTCCAATAGCGATAAAAGAAAGTGGAATATCTTGTGTAATAGCATCAACTTTCGCTAGAATATTTTATAGAAATGCAATAAATATAGGTCTTCCAATCCTTGAATGTGACGAAGCAGCAAAGGGAATTGAAGAAGGCGACAAAGTAGAAATAGACTTCAATACAGGCGTAATAAAAAACATAACAAAAAACGAAACTTATCAAGCAGAACCATTCCCAGAATTTATGCAGAACATAATTCAAAATGGCGGCTTAATTAAATCAATAGAAAAAAATAAATAAAATATACTACAAACATAAAAATAAATTATCAAATATAAGATAATAAATTAGTAAATATACTTGTAGAAATAAATTATATAAATAAATTAAAAATAATAAAAATATAATGGAAAAGAAGTCAACTAGGGGGATTATTATAGATGGATTTTAATATAGCAGTAATAAAAGGGGACGGTGTCGGTCCAGAAATAGTAAACGAAGGATTAAAAGTTTTAGACAAAATAGCTCAAAAATATAATCATAAATTTAAATATACAAATGTATTAGGCGGTGGTGCAGCAATTGATGAAACAGGAGAACCACTACCAAAAGAATCGCTAGATATATGCAAAGCAAGTGATGCAGTTTTATTAGGTGCAGTTGGTGGACCAAAATGGGACAATATAGACAGCGAAAGAAGACCAGAAAAAGGTCTATTAGCTCTTAGATCTGGTCTTGGATTATTTGTAAATTTAAGACCAGCAACAATGCACGAAAGCATTAAAGAAGCATCTCCACTTAGAGCTGACATAGTAGAAAGAGGTATAGATTTTGTCGTTGTAAGAGAACTTACAGGAGGAATCTATTTTGGAGAAAGAAAAACAGGAATAGAAGATTGCATTGAGTTTGCATATGATGTTGAAAAATACGACGAAAACGAAATAAGAAGAATAGGCAAAAAGGCTTTTGAAACAGCAATGATAAGAAATAAAAAATTAACTTGTGTAGATAAAGCCAACGTTCTTGATAGCTCTAAATTATGGAGAAAAATTTTAAATGAATTATCAAAAGAATATCCAGAAGTCGAATTATCATATATGTATGTAGATAATGCAGCTATGCAATTAATAAAAGACCCTTCTCAATTTGATGTTATAGTAACTAATAACATATTTGGAGATATAATATCAGATGAGGCATCAATGATAACTGGCTCTATTGGGATGTTACCATCAGCATCTGTCAGAGAAGACGACTTCGGGATGTATGAGCCAATTCATGGTAGTGCACCTGATATAGCAGGTCAAAACATAGTAAACCCAATAGCTACAATATTATCAGTGGCTATGATGCTTAGATATAGTTTTAAATTAGAAGAAGAAGCAAAAGCAATTGAAGATGCAGTTGAAAATGTCTTAAATGCAGGATATAGAACAAAAGACATCTACAATAGTGTTGGAGAAGTAGTTGGAACAAAAGAAATGGGCGATTTAATAGCGAAGCAAATATAATAAATCAAATTTAATTATATTTAATATAAATAACTCCTAAATATTATGATTAAAGTAAATAAACGAAACTAAAATCCATAAAGTCTATATACAGACTTTATGGATTTTAGTTTTTAATAAAAAAAATCACCCTTGAGGTGATTAATTAAAATAAAAAATACATATTATAAAAAATACATATTATAAGACAGGGTTATTTTTCTATTCTATCTTTTGGGGAAAGTAGAATATGAATTAAGTTATAGAAAAATAAAAAAAGCCAAAAGACTACAAAGTCTTCTGACTTGGTTTGCATGTTTTCAAACATATTTTATCAATAACTTAATTTATACTTAAATTGTATAGAAGAATGCAAACTATGTCAATTAAAATTGGAAAAATATTTAAAAATATTTGTGAATATGGAAGTACATAAGCAATATAGGACTGCAAAAAAGTGAAATTTATCTATTTGTTGACAATAAAAAAATATAGTGCTACTATTTAACTAAATTAACCACAAAAATATAAATTATGAAATTAAACCACGAAGGCTTAGAAGTTCTTTGAGAACTATATGTTTTTGTGGTTTTTTAAATTATAAGGAAATTATACATTATCTGGTTTGTGGATAATGTATAATTTCCAACTTATTAACTTAAGCAACGGAATCTTTGATTCGTTGGCGATATGAACGAAGTGAATTTTTTTAATGCTAATTTTAAGGAGATGGTATTTATGCATATGGCAGACGCTTTATTATCACCAGCAGTTGGTGGAGTTATGTGGGTAGCTGCAGCAGGAACATTGGCTTATTCTGCAACAAAATTATCAAAAGGTGATTTAGAAGATCTAGACAACCCTAAGTCAATTAGTTTTGATAAAAAAATACCTTTAATGGGGGTACTTGGAGCATTTGTATTTGCATCACAAATGATAAACTTCACAATTCCAGGTACAGGCTCAAGTGGACATATTGGAGGCGGAATTTTATTAGCATCATTATTAGGTCCTGAGGCAGGATTTTTGACAATAGCTTCCGTATTAGTAATTCAATGTTTATTCTTTGCTGATGGAGGACTTTTAGCTCTCGGCTGCAACATGATTAATATGGGATTTTTTGCATGCTTTATAGGATTTCCATTTATATATAAAAAAATCTTAAAAAATGGATTTACTCCTACAAAAATCATGATTGCATCCATAATTTCAGTTGTAATTTCACTTCAACTTGGAGCATTTGGAGTAGTTTGTGAGACAATGTTATCAGGTGTAACAGAACTTCCATTTAGTACTTTTGTGATTCTAATGCAACCAATACATTTAGCAATAGGTTTAGTTGAAGGAATCTTAACAGGATGCGTACTTATATTTATTTATAATGCAAAACCAGAACTACTTATTGGATATGATGGAAGTAGTGTAAAAGAAAATGTGAGTGTTAAAAAAGTTGCTTTAGTTTTAGTAGTTGTAGCAGCTTTAATAGGTGGAGGATTATCTTTATTTGCATCAGCAAATCCTGATGGGCTTGAATGGTCAATACAAAAAGTAACAGGAAGTACTGAGTTAGATAGAAGTAATAATGTATCAAAAACACTTGAATCAGTACAAGAAAGTACAGCGTTTTTACCAGACTATGCATTTAAATCAGACGCAGAAAATACTGCAGGGACTAGTGTTTCTGGTATAGTTGGTTCAGCTATAACACTTGGACTAGCTGCATTAATTGGATTTGGAGCAAGTAAGGTTAAAAAAACTTCAGATAATAACACTAAAAAACATGCTTAGTAAAATATAAGGAGATGCTTTAAATGTCTAGTTTGAGTGAGTCTATATATAAATTGAATAAAATTGATGATTTGGGAAAACAAAAGAGTATTATACATGGCATAAACCCTGTTGCAAAACTAATAATAACTATATTATACATAGTATTTGTAGTGTCTTTTCCAAAATACAATATTTCAGGATTGCTTCCATTTATAATTTACCCAATACTGATAATATATTTAGCTGATATACCTCTAAAATTAGTTCTTAAAGCATCTCTTATAGGTTTACCACTCATAATAGGATTAGGCGTTTTTAACTTAATCTTTGAAAGAACAGTAGCATTTTATTTTGGAATCGTTCCTATAACATTAGGGGCGATTTCGCTTATATCATTATTTATAAAAGGGATGCTCACTATTACTGCGGGTATTTTGCTTATTTGCACAACCGGAATAGAAGGTCTTGCAAAATCTCTTAGAGATATAAAAGTACCAAAAGTTTTTACACATCAAATAGTGTTTATGTACAGATATATATTTGTGCTTATAGAGTCAGTTAGTGAAGTATATAATGCATATATGTTAAGAGCTCCAAACCAAAAGGGAATAAACTGTAGACTATGGGGTTCGCTTTTAGGTCATTTATTACTTAGAAGTTTTTCGAGAGCAGATAGAATATACAACGCTATGATTTTGAGAGGGTTTGATGGAGAATATGTTACATTTACTAATGAAAAAATGCTACTAAAAGATTATTTATATATGTTATTTTGGATTTTATTTTTTATAATAATTAAATTTATAAATATAGCATTATTTATAGGAAGTTTAGTTGTGAATATTTTATAAAAATCGAGATAGGAAGTCTATACAATGAGAGATATTAGTATTGAAATTAAAAATTTATATTATAAATATCCAGATGGTTATGAAGCATTAAAACATATAGATTTAACTTTATATAAAGGTGAATCGCTTGGTATTGTGGGACCAAATGGAGCAGGAAAATCCACTTTATTACTTCAACTAACTGGGATAAATAGACCATCAAGTGGAAAAATAGAAATTAATTCATTGGAAGTAAATAAAAAAAATCTATCGCAAATTAGAAAAGATATTGGATTTGTATTTCAAAATCCAGAAGATCAACTTTTTACAACAAGTATATACGAAGATGTAGCTTTTGGCCCTAAAAATTATAAATTGAGCAGAGAAGAAGTCGATAAAAGAGTTACGGAGTCACTAAAAAAGGTCGGAATATTAGAATTAAAAAATAGGGCTCCATATAGATTATCAGGAGGACAAAAAAACTTAGCCGCTATTGCAACAGCTATATCAATGAACCCATCAATACTTATAATGGATGAGCCAACCTCTGCACTAGACCCAAAAGCGAGAAGAAATTTAATAAATCTTTTAAATAGTTTTGATTATACAAAAGTAATAGCTAGTCATGATTTGGACATGATATTAGATACTTGTGATAGAACAGTTGTATTAAAAGAGGGGCAAATATTTGCTGATGGAAATACACAAGATATACTACTAGATAATGATTTAATGCAAGAGTGTGATTTAGAATTGCCGCTATCGTGCCAAAAGAGAAATTTTAATTGTAAAATAAATTTTTGATATAACAAAATGGAATATTAAAAACTAAAATTATATTGTAGAATGATATATGAACAAGTATTCATTTAATGATATTATATGGTAATACCATTAATAAAAGATAAATCTAATTTGTGGGAATAAAAGGAGGATATATATGGCAGTAACACAAATGACAGAGGGTAATATCTCGAAACAACTTGTATTATTTGCAATTCCTATTTTAATTTCAAATCTATTCCAACAACTATATAACACAGTAGATACGGCAATAGTTGGACGATTTGTAGGTGCTAATGCTTTAGCCGCAGTTGGAACATGTAACTTAGTAGTTGTATTTATGATTTACTTCTTTATTGGACTATCCAATGGATCTAGTATTGTTTTATCACAATGTTTTGGGGAAAGTGATGAAGAAAAAGTATCAAAAACAGTACATACAACAATGGGACTTAGTTTTATATCAGGGATAATTTTAATGGTAGTTGGTTTATTAAGTGCAGAAACTATTCTAAAACTTATGAACACACCAGAAAATGTAATTGGTCATGCAGTTACATACATTAAAGTTTATTTCTTGAGTATGATACCTATGATGATTTTCAATATGGGAACAGGAATATTGAGAGCTATGGGTGATAGCAAGACTCCACTTTATTACTTAGGGGCTGCTGGAGTTTTAAATATCATCTTAGACTTAGTATTTATAATAGTATTTAATATGGGCGTAATGGGGGCTGCATTAGCGACGACATTATCACAAACTTTATCAGCAATTTTAATAATGAGAAAATTATTAACTACTGATGAAATTTATAAACTTCATTTAAACAAAATAAAAATAGACAAAGAAATCTTAAAAAGAATATTATTAATTGGGATACCAACAGGTCTACAATCTGTATTAGTTTGTTTCTCAAATATAATAGTTCAATCAAAAGTAAATCTATTTGGATTAGACGTAATGGCTGCACTTACAGTATATTACAAAGTAGAAGGATTTATTTATATGCCAATTGAAGCATTAGCAATGGCTGCAAGTAACTTTATAGGACAAAATATTGGGGCAAAAAATGTTGATAGAGTTAAAAAAGGTAAATCTTTAAGCATGAAAATGTGTGTAGGAATGACAGTATTAATTGGTGGAATAATAATGTTATTTAAAACTCCTATATTACACATATTCACAGAAGAAAAAGAAGTAGTAAAATACGGTTCACAATTTATAATGTTTATCGTACCACTTTACTTTATATATGCAATGAACCAAATATTATCAGGTGTGCTTAGAGGCGCAGGAAAGACTTTTGTACCTATGATAATAGGTCTTGTATGTATGTGCGGATTTAGAGTAGGTTGGCTTGTTGTTATGATGGGAATTGTGAAAGATGTAAGAATAGTATATGCAAGTTATCCACTAACATGGATACTTACTAATATAGCAATGAGTATTTACTACTATAAAAGCAGTTGGATAAAAAAGACTACTGTTGAAAGAGTTGAAATGGTATAAAGGGATTAAAATAATATAAAAACCTACATTGCGAAGATAGTATATTTTTAAAATGATAAATAAAATGGAAAAAACTTGAAATTATTAAAGTGGTTTGTTATAATTTTACAGTACACATATTTATATTAGATTATATTAAAATAAAATACTTTAACTGAGAATAAAATTATGAAAATTTTACAATGCAAAGATGCATATTTGTTTGTGCATACTTTGCTATGCAAATTTTCATAATTTTTTTTTGCGTAAAAAAGGGGAGGAAAATTTAAATGAAACTAAAAAAATTAAAAAAGGTTTTAGCTCTGTCGCTTAGTGCACTTATATGCATGTCGGCAGTAGGATGCAGCAGTAGTAGTGCAGGGGAAGGTACTGAAAATAAAGATCAAATAGTATACGCTTGTACAAAAGATATTAGGGATATAAATCCACATCTTTATGGTGGAGAAATGTCAGCACAAAACATGGTATTTGAATCTTTAGTAAAAGAAACTGAAAAAGGTATAGAGCCATGTCTAGCTGAAAGTTGGGAAATATCAGATGATGGAAAAGAATATACTTTCTACTTAAGAAAAGACGTTAAATTTACTGATGGGGAAAAATTTAATGCAGAAGCAGTAAAATTAAACATGGATGCTATAGTATCTAATATAGAAAGACATTCTTGGTTAGATATGGTTAATGAAATTGAAGAAAATGTTGTTGTAGATGAATATACATTCAAACTAGTATTAAAACACGCATATTATCCAACATTAACAGAACTAGCTTTAGTTCGTCCTTTCAGAATGATATCACCTAAATGTTTTATTGATGGTGAAACTAAAAACGGTGTAAATGGATATGCAGGAACAGGTCCATATGTATTATCTGAACATAAAGAAAATGAATATGCAATATTTGACACTAACGAAGATTATTGGGGAGAAAAACCAAAAGTAAAAGAAGTTAAATGGAGAGTTATGCCAGATGCTCAAACAATATTAATGGCACTTGAAAAAGGTGAAGTTGACTTATTATATGGAGCTGATGGTGACCAAATCGATATGGATTCATACAAAAAATTAGAATCTGAAGGAAAATACGTAACAGATATGAGTGATCCAGTAGCATCAAGAGCTATATTATTAAATGCTCACCAAGATATAACTGGAGATAAAAAAGTAAGACAAGCTTTACAATATGCTATAAATAAACAAGCTATAGTAGACGGTGTATTAAATGGTACAGAAGAAGTTGCTGATACATTAATGGCAAAAACAGTTCCTTACTGTGATATAGACTTAGAAGTTCGTTCTTATGACAAAGAAAAAGCTGGTGAATTATTAGATAAAGCTGGATGGAAAATGGGAGATGACGGATATAGATATAAAGATGGTAAAAAATTTGAGATAACTATATACTACAATTCAGATAACTCTCAAGAAGGAACAATCAGTGAGTATATGCAATCTGACTTAAAAGCAATAGGTGTAAAACTTAATATAGTTGGAGAAGAAAAACAATCATTCTTAGATAGACAAAAAAGTGGTGACTTCGATTTACAATACTCTTTATCTTGGGGTACACCATATGACCCTCAATCTTACTTATCTTCTTGGAGAATACCAGCACATGGTGACTACCAAGCTCAAGTAGGTATGGAAAAGAAAGAATGGGTTGACCAAACTATAACTGACTTAATGATAGAACCAAGTGAAGAAAAGCGTACAGAAATGTATAAAGAAGTACTTACTTATATACATGATGAAGCAGTTTATATACCAATAAGTTATTCAAGAACAAAAGCAGTTCATACAAAAGCTTTAAAAGGTGTAACATTTAACCCATCACAATATGAAATACCATTTGAAAAAATGTATTTTGAACAAGACTAAAAAACACAGTATTAAATGCTACGAAGAAGGGATTTTTATAATCCCTTCTATTTATTACTTAGAAAAATTAGATATATTATGGAAAGGGATAATATGAGAGATTACATATTAAAAAGATTAGCAACAGTAATACCTATCTTAATAGGAATTTCATTTTTATCGTTTGCTCTTATAAGTCTAAGTCCTAGTAATCCTGCTGAGGTTGCACTTCGTGTAAATGAAATCGTTCCAACAGAAGAAGCAGTAAGGGCTATGGAAGAACAATTGGGAACTAATAAACCTTATATAGAAAGGTATGTAACATGGTTAACTGATAGTTTACAAGGGGATTTTGGCAATAGTTACGTTAATAATAAACCAGTTGCAACTTTAATAGGACAAGCTATTCCTAATACTATAAAATTAGCTTTTGTAGCATTATTAATTACAATAGTTTTTAGTGTATTAGTAGGAATACTTTGTGCTGTATATGAAGGGTCATTTGGAGATAAATTAGCAAGAGCGTTAGTCTTTGTTGGAACAGCTATGCCAAGTTTTTGGGTAGGGCTTTTATTAATATGGATTTTTTCAGTAAAACTGAATTTATTCCCAACTAGTGGTATGGAAAGACCTAGCTCTATAGTTCTTCCAGCTATAACCTTGGCACTTGCTTACATTTCAACTTATGTAAGACTTATAAGAAATAACATGGTCCAAAATAAACATGAAAACTATGTTTATTATGCTAGGATAAGAGGACTTAAAGAAACAACTATAATAAAACATATATTTAAAAACTCTTTACAATCATCTTTAACAGCTTTAGGTATGTCTATTCCAAAGCTTATAGCAGGTACAGTAGTAGTAGAAAATATATTTGCATGGCCTGGAGTTGGTAGAGTATGTGTAGATGCAATATTCAATCGTGATTTTCCAGTAATACAAGCATATATACTTTTAATGGCAGTATTATTCGTAATATGTAACTTATTAGTAGATATTTTATCTGTGGCTATTGACCCTAGAATAAGAAAGGAGTAAAGAGATGTCAGTATTAAAACGATTATTTTCAGATAAAATAGCAGTATTTTGTATGGTAGTGATAGCAGCAGTTGTTATAGTTGCTATAGGAGCTCCTGTTTTAGCTCCACACGACCCAGCAGAAATTGATGTAACAAATAAATTTGCAGCTATGTCTGCTGCATATCCTCTAGGAACAGACCAATTAGGAAGATGTATGTTGTCTAGAATGATGTATGGAGCGAGAACAACTATATTTGTATCATTATATACAATGGCAATTACTATATTTATCGGAAGTGTATTAGGTATTATATCAGGATTCTTTAGAGGTTGGGTAGATGAAGTTATAATGAGAATTTGTGACATAATGCTATCTTTTCCAAGTGAAGTGATGATTCTTTCTATAATAGGGGTTTTGGGAATAGGTATGAAAAACCTTGTTATAGCGACAATTATAGCAAAATGGGCATGGTATACACGAATGATAAGATCTATAGTTATACAATATAATGACAAAAACTATATAAGATTTTCAAAAGTTGCAGGGTGTAGTACTTGGCATATTATAACAAAACACATATTACCAGCGACATTAGGTGAAATTGCAGTTCTTGCTACATTAGATATAGGTGGAATCATACTTAATATATCAGCTATGTCATTTTTGGGTCTTGGAGTCCAACCACCTACAGCTGAGTGGGGAATGATGCTAAATGAGGCGAAAACTGTACTTATGTTACATCCAAGTCAAATGATGATACCTGGTGTGGCTATATTAATAGTTGTAGCAGTATTTAATTTCTTTGGAGATTGTCTACAAGATGCATTCAATCCAAAACATTCAAGTTATAAGAAAAAGGTGGTGAATGAATAATGAATTTGTTAGAAGTGAAAGATTTGACTATAACTGATTCAAAAAATGGAGAAGTAGTTGTTGAGAAAAATAATTTTATATTAAAAAAGAATTCTTGTCTTGGAATAGTCGGAGAGAGTGGTAGCGGAAAATCCATGACAGTAAAAGCTATATTAGGTCTTACTAATCCTTGGCTTAAAATAACAGGGAGTGCTTTATTTGATGGACAAGAGTTAGTTGGATTAAAAGGTAATACATTAAGAAAAATAAGAGGAAAAAGAATATGTATGATACCTCAAGACGCTATGACTTCATTTGACCCACTTTATACAATTGGATACCAAATGATAGAGACATTTGTAGAAAATTTAGGTTTATCAAAAGAAGAAGCTAAAAATTTAGCTATAAGTTCCTTAGAAAAAATGTTAATTAGAGAACCAGAACAAGTTATATTAAAATATCCTCACCAAATTTCAGGCGGAATGTTACAAAGATGTATGATTGCTATAGCTTTAGCAATGAAACCAGATATAATAATTGCTGATGAACCAACGACTGCATTGGATTCAATAAATCAAAAGGAAGTCGTAGAGGAATTTATAAGACTTAGAGAACTTACTCAAACATCGCTTATTTTTATATCACATGACTTAGGTGTTGTTCAGCATTTAGCGACAGATATTTTGGTTATGAAAGACGGAATTTGTGTTGAAAGTGGACCTGCACAAAAAGTATTTAGAAATCCAGAAAATGAATATACTAAGTACTTAATAGACACTCGTATTCATCTTACAGAATCATTTATACAATCTATGAAAAAAGAGGAGGTAATGTAAGATGATAGAAGTCAAAGGAGTTCATAAAAGCTATTCTAAAATAGGTGGAGGATTTTTCAAAAAAGATAAATTACATGTATTAAAGGGAATAGACTTTGAAATAGAAGAAGGCCAATGCATAGGATTAATTGGGGAGAGTGGAAGTGGTAAAAGTACACTAAGTCGTTTAATTTTAGGTCTTGAAAAACCAAATGAAGGTTCTATTACTATAGAAGGAAAAAATGTTAAATCATGGATAAAAGAAAATCCAGGGAAAATGACTGTAGTATTTCAGGATTATACATCATCTGCAAATCCTAAATTTACAATAAAACAAGTTATTGCAGAACCACTAGTTGCCTTACGTCAAACTGAAAATTTAGATAATGTAGTTGTAGAATTACTTGAAAAAGTAGGACTATCAGCAAATTTAATACATAGATATCCTTATGAATTAAGTGGTGGCCAATTACAACGTGTATGCATAGCAAGAGCTATAGCTACAAAACCTAAAATTTTGGTATTAGATGAGGCGATAAGTGCATTAGATGTATCTATACAAGCCCAAGTCTTAGATCTGTTAAAAGACTTGAAAAAAGAATTGGATATGACATATTTATTTATTGCGCATGACTTACAAGCAGTTGCCAATTTATGTGATGAAGTTTTATTTTTATATCAAGGAAATATAGTAGAAAAGATTTCAAGTGATAGATTAGCATTTGCAGAAAATGAATATGCTCAAAGGCTTCTAAACTCTGTAATACCATTTAAAATAAGTTAATTATATTTTTATAATTTGATAAATAAAACTAGCTTGTATAAAACAATACAGGCTAGTTTTATTTTATACAAATTTTTATATAGTTAGAATTTAAAATTTGTCAATATAGCAAAAAATATCTATTTGTGTAATAATATAAATTAGAAAATAAAAGAGAGAGAGTTGATAAAAAATATGGCGAAAACCATAAAAGCAAGAAACTTAAGTTTAGCACTAAGATATATAGTTGATAACTTTGGAAAAAATACACTTTTAAATCCCGGAAAGGTAGAAGCTATTTTAACAGATTTAATTCCTCAATCTGAAATTGAGATAAATTGGATAATAGATTCGATTAATTCAGGAATTATGAAAGTCTTTGTTGAAGGAAAGAGCTCAGATGACCAAAGTAGACAAGAAATTTTAGGAAAGGCAACAGAAATATTTGAAAAATATTATATTACTGGTCTAAGAAAGGACTATATTCTAGATAATATATCGTATGCTTTAGGTTGGAGTGATATAGAAATAGATAACTTAAGTGAATATGAAGTAAAAAGAAATGAAAAAATATCACAAGATAAATCTATACAAAGCAAACAATCAATATTAGCTGAAGATATAGCAAGTAGTGAAGAAATTCATAACATACAAGAAGATGAACTAGCTTATGATGATGAAGACGAAGAATATTATGATGAGGATGATTATCCACAAGGTAAAAAGAAAAGTAAGCTGAGATTTTTATGGATTTTATTAATACCAATATTATTAGTAGCAGGATATTTTGGATATAAATTATTATCAGACCCAGGAGATGTAAGTGTATCGAATATAGAATTTAGTGAAAAATACGAATTACAAAATGATATATATACATTTGATGAAGGAAAAGATGTTACATTAACAGTTACACTAGAAGGCAGTAAATCTGGTAAAATAGACGAAAAAAAGGTATCTTACGCATTAGATGATCCATCTATTTGTACTTATAGAAAAATCGCATATAATAAATGTGAATTGATAAGAATGTCAAATGGAAATACGACGATAAATGTATATTACGGTGGAGAAAAAATAGAAAGTATAGATATAGGCTTTAGTGATATTAATGGAGATAGCAACGAAAATAATGCTATAGCTATAGACAAAATCCAAGTAACTAATATGGAAAAAGAAAACAGCGGATATATATTAAAACTAAATAACGAAGCTGAAATATCAGTAACTTTAAAAGGCAAAGATATAAATAATGATTTATTATCTTACTCAATTGATGACACTAGTTTAGCTAATATATCTGGATACCAAAATAAATGCAAAATATCAGCTAAAGAAGAAGGTTCTACTACTCTTAGAATATTATATAATAGAGATGAAATATACAATATTAATATAATTATACAAAAAGACGACAATAATGAAAATTTAAATTTAAATAGTCAAGTTGATACAGTTATAAAAGAGTACTGGGCTAATTATGCAAATGCATCAAATAAAGGAGATATATCTTATTTACAAAACTTTATAACTCCAGAAGGTGAATTACATAATGAATTAGTTAATACACTTGCTCAAAGCTCAAACAAAACTACAGAAGTTATCGGATATACTAAAGATAACATGAAAGATGAAGGCGGAAAGTATAGAGTAGGCATAATCGTTCAAAGTAACATAAAAGAAGGCGAAATAACTAAATCTAGAAAAGAATATATGGAATTTATCGTTATACAAGAAAATGGTCAATGGCTTATAGATAAAGTTGAGAATAAACAAGTAAGAGAAGAAAAACAAATATAAAAATAAATATAATAAATAAAATATTACTTTCTTATAAATGATATAATTGTGTTATAAAATGAATAAAATTTCTATATATTTTAAAAAGAATAATTACTTAAGAGGGTGAAAATATGTCAGTAACAAGACGAGGTTTAATCTGGGAAATTCTTAATTCGTGGTGGATTGTACTTTCATGCATGGGATTTTCTTTTGCATCATTCATATATATAGGAACAAAGGCTAGGACAACTAAATGGAAGGTAGCAGGAGTATTATACTTATTAGTAGGTATTTTATCTATATTTTTCATTGTATCAGATCCTATTAGTTTTGCATCAACTGTTGCAGTTTTAGTATGGTTGGTGAGTTTATTAGTAGGTGTTATTCACTCATTTTTAGTGAGAAGAGAATACTTAATAAGAAGAGATTATATTCTTACCAATGGAATAGAAGATAAAGATTTAGACAAAATCAGAGAAGATGTGAGAAGACATTACAAAGGAAAAGATTATATAAAAGGTAGTGGAAATGATACACATTTAGATAGCACATACCACTCAAATATGGAGTATAGAGACTACGATACAATTTCAAATAATCCAAGTGATAGTTTATTTGAAAATGAAAATTATGATGAAACTTTTGAACAAGATCATCATAACTTCCATAGTAGTGACTATATATCTTATAATAAAACTACAGAGTATCAAAGTGTAGATGACAACAATATAAATATAAACTTTTGCCCAAAGGAAGATTTATTAAAACTTCCTGGAGTAAATGAACAAACTGCAAACAGAGCAATTTCACTTAGAGAAATGTTAGGTGGGTTCAATTCAGTACAAGAATTTATCGACATGGTACATATTGAATCACAATATTCTAATCAAATAAGAGAAATGGCTACAGTAAAAGACCAAAATATCGATTTAAGAAAATAATAAATTGCAATATATAAATAGGCTCAACTTATTAAAAAGTTGGGCTTATTTTTGTATATAATAGAAAATATAGGAGGTGAAGATTTTGTTAAATGGAATTAGTGCTGTGACAACAGGTCAAATACATATAAATCAGGGGAGAGAATGTGAAGATTATACAGAATTGGATTTAGAGAGAAAAGATTATGTTATGACGGCGGTGGCAGATGGACATAGCTCTCAAAAGCATTTTAGAAGTGATAGAGGGTCACAATTTGCAGCAGAGGCAGCAAAGGAAAGTATTTATGAATATATGAATGACTATAATAGATTTGTTGAAGCTTATAATTATGATAAACAATATCTTATAAATAGAATCATAAAAATGACAATATCAAAATGGCATATAAAAATAAATGAAGATGTAGATATGAACCCAATTACACAAAATGAAATAGATAAATACTTAGATAATGATTTTGATATTGAAAACATATCTTCTATTTATGATACTACGCTGGCTGTAGGTGTTATGAGTCAAGAATGTAGTTTTGGATTTTTAATTGGAGATGGAAGTTTTGTAGTAATAGATAAAAATGGGAAGATGAATACACCTATAGATAATATAGAAAATAGAAATTATAAAAAAACATTAAGTGATGATGAAGCATATAATAACTTTACTACATATTTTTCTGATGAAATGCCTTTTGCGATTATGATATCAACATCAGGTCTTTATAACTCATTTATAGATAAGAAAGATTTTTTAGATTATAATTATTCGATAGCAACTGAGTTAGGTTCTTTAAATACAATTGATGATAAAATAAATATGGAAGAAAAACTAGGAGAGCAGTTTGAAGAAAAATCAAAACAAGGAAGTCAAGACGATATCTCCATGTCGATTATTTTTAATAGTGATAATTATGACGGAATTATAAAAAATCTTGAAAATATGAAAAAAATACAAGAAATAGATAACGAAATAAATTATTCAAAAGAAAAGATAAAAATATTTGAATTAAATAATGAGCAGATTTTGAGTCAAAAAAACGAAAACAATGAAAATATAGAAAAGTTAGCCAGTGAAAAACAAGAGTTAGAAAAGTTAAATATAGATTTAAAAGAGCAAAAACATCTATTAGAAGAACAAATAAAAAAGATACAAGAAGAATTGAGTAAGATAACATCTCAAGAAGAACATATAGACAGTAGAAAAATGGAAATAGACTCATTACTAGAAAAGTACAAAACAATAGATAAAGAAAAAGAAGAAGAACTGAATAAAAATATTGAGGATAAGCGAAGAGAAGAAGAACACATAAAATTAAAAGAAGAGGAAAAGAAATATCTTCAACTTTAGAAATTGATTTAAATATAAAAGAAAAATAAGGGCAGGAGGTGGAGCTGATGGATAGTGAAAAAAGAACAGATGAATTTGATAATGATAAACAAACTGATAGATTAGAAAATAATGAAATAACAAACGAAGAAATTATTTATGTAGATGATTTGGATGATGATTACTTATATATAAATAAAAATAATCAAGAAGAAATAAACGAAAAAGAAGAAGTAAAAGAAGAAAAGAAAAGTAAGATTTCGATTGATGATATTATAAATGGGCAAAAAGCTAAAAAGATGGAAAAATTGCAACAACAAAGGCAATGGGGAATAGATTTAGAGATAAATACATTATCTATTGAGAAATCAGAAACCACAGATATAGATCTAAAACTTGATTTTAATAACTTAAATGATGTTAAAAAAGAAAAAAATATAGATAAAGAAAATCAAATTAATAATATACATGAAACTAATAATATCAATAAAGAAAAACAAGAAACTTACATATATGAAAACACGAAATTTAGCAATCTTAGTGAAAAATTAAATCTCTGTATTCAAGTATGCAAATTATTTGAAGACATTCATAAACAAGAAAAGTGCTTTAATTCTATAACATTAAATGATATTGTTATAACTCCTCAAAATGAGTGTAAGATAAAAAATACAGAAAAGATAGTTGAACAAAACGCTTATAATTATGACATTAATTATGAAAAAACTTCTGCTCCAGAAATATTAAACAATAAAAGTAGAGCCAATATAAATACTGACAGGCATAGTTTAGCGTTTTTATTATTTGAGATTTTATTTGACAGTAATCCATTTGAAGGAAGTAAAGTAATAGATACGGTTTATTATACTAAAAATGACGAATTAAATGCGTATAAAGAGCCGATATTTGTTTATAGCTACAAAGATAAAAGTAATATGCCTGTGCGTGGTATACACTCAAAATTGATAAAAGATTGGAATGAAGTTTATACAGATGATATAAAAATAGTCTTTATCCAAAGTTTTGTTGATGGAATAAATAATCCGGAGTTACGAATATATGAAACTACATTTATCCAAAAGTTAATTAAGTTTAAGGATATTATAGACTTGCCAAATGATAATAATGAGCAAATACTAGAATTTAGTGAAAACTCTATTGAAAATAAAAATAATAATAAATTAGAGAAAAACGAAAACGAAAAAGATTCTAAGCATACAGAAAGAGTTGTAATAGCTGATTCAAATAAGGGATTTGAGGAAAAGAAAAAGATAATAATTATAGATAAAGACAAGGCACAGACACCTGTCAAAAAGCCTAAAGTACAACATCAACTACAAATAACATATTCATATGCAAGTGGAGCAAATGAATATGAAATATTGGATTTACTTCCAGGTACTGAAATTATAAACAGCATAGTTGGATATGAAGATATAAAACCAACGCAATTAATCGGAAAAGTAGTACAAAATGTAAAAAACAGGAGTATATTAGGGCTAAAAAATATATCCAACCATGAGTGGATTGCATCTAAAGGAAGTAGCAAAAATGTTATACCTTCTGGTAAGGTGCTTGTAATTATGGATGGAGTAGAAGTTGACTTTTACCCAGAAAATAGAAGTATTACAAAGACAAAATGGAGTATAGTAAAGCCATAAAATAAAACCGTAGTACAAACTACGGTTTTATTTTATTTAAGATAATTACAAAAGACTATCAAATTTATAAGTTTTCATATCAAAAGCATCTTTTTCGATATATTTACGATTTTGTATTATAAATCTTATAAATAAAATTAATCCGATTATAAGAGTGATAATGCCGACTACTAAATATGAAGAAGCATCGCTAAGTGTAAGTAGACTGTTTTCGGCTCCAGTGATAGAATCTGAACTTGTAAACAAAGAAGGTATACTTACAATTAAATTATTTAGAAAATGCACAGTCATAGGTATCAATATATTTCTATATTTTAAATATAAAATACAGTTTGCAATACCAAAAATAATAGCACCTACAACAGCTAATTCTACATGCAAGATTCCAAATAATATTGATGAGAATATCATACCGATATATACATCAAAAATTCTTGATAATCTCTTAAAAATTACTACTCTAAACAGCAATTCTTCAAGTATTGGTGCAGTTATTACAGTCAAAATAAATACTGACACAGTATTTGTGAAAATATCATCACCAGAACTATTTAGTGAATTTGCCATATCTAAATCTATAAAACATACAATAGCTAGTATCAAAAGAGTAGTACCCAAAGAAATTAGTATCTGTGTAAATACAACGTTTAAGATTTCTTTTATGTTTATTTTTTCAATAAAATCATGTATTAGTTTATTTAGTTTACGAAAATTTACTCCAAACTTAAAAAATAAATATAGAATAAATAGACAATCTATAATCAATTGAACAACATTAGTATTCTTATCTAAGAAGCTATCATCTATAATTTCTATTACAAAAATTATTCCAAAGTTCATCAGTAAATAGACTAAAATAGAAGGAATGATTTTAACTTCATTAAAGTCATCTTTTCTAATAAACAAAATATATCCCCCCTATCAATAATTGATATATTAAAAGTATAATATTGTTTTGAATAAATAGTACTTATTTATATTAAATTTTATTTATAAAGTATAAAAAATTATATAAAAAAGTACATATTCAATTAACACGCCTGTTATATATTTTTCTTAAATAATTAAAAAATATATTGAAAATTATAAAAAATCTTATGTAATATATAATGTTTTTTTATCAATAATAATATATAATGAATTTTAATAGGTATTTTGAGAACCAAATATTTATGTAAAATAAATTAATACATAGGAAAGGTGCTAATATGAAAGAAGAAAAAAACAAACCAAAACATTTTAATTATTTTAACTTCTTTTTAATATTATTGCTTGTTGTAATGTTGAATAGCTTATTTTTACCAAGCATAAATTCTCGAATATATGAAGAAGTGGATTATAGTACATTTTTAACTCAGGTTGAATCAGATAAAGTAGACCAAGTAGAGATGAGTGATACACAAATAGTATACACTTTAAAAAAGAGTGGGGAAAATGAAAAGAAAAATAAAAAATCATACTATACAGGATATGTTGAAAATCCAGATTTAGTAAAAACTTTACAAGACCACAACGTTAAGTTTACAAAACAAGTCACAGACGAAAATTCATGGATAGTAAACTTTATAGTGAGCTGGATATTGCCACTTGCAATTTTCTTATTTATAGGAAACTGGCTTATGAAATCTATGGCGAAGAGACTTGGTGGAGGAGCAAATGCAATGCAATTTGGTAAGAGTAATGCCAAAGTATATGTTGAAGCTCAAACAGGAAAGACTTTTGATGATGTAGCAGGACAAGATGAGGCAAAAGAAGCTCTTACTGAAATAGTAGACTTCCTTCACAATCCTAAAAAATACGAAGAAATTGGGGCAGTAATGCCTAAGGGAGCACTACTTGTAGGACCTCCAGGAACAGGTAAAACATTACTTGCGAAAGCAGTAGCAGGTGAGGCAAAAGTTCCATTCTTCTCAATATCAGGATCTGAATTTGTTGAGATGTTTGTCGGTATGGGTGCTGCGAAAGTTAGGGACTTATTCAAACAAGCCAACGAAAAAGCTCCATGTATAGTATTTATAGATGAGATAGACACAATAGGTAAAAAACGTGATACTGGTATGCCAGGAGGAAACGACGAAAGAGAACAAACACTTAACCAACTTCTTACTGAGATGGATGGTTTTGATGGTAAAAAAGGTGTTGTTATATTAGCGGCTACAAATAGACCAGATTCACTAGATAAAGCATTACTTAGACCAGGTCGTTTTGATAGACGTATTCCTGTAGAACTTCCAGACTTAGCTGGTCGTGAATCAATACTTAAAGTACATGCACATGGTGTTAATATGGCTAAAGACATAGACTACAATGCAATTGCTAGAGCAACAGCAGGAGCTAGTGGTGCTGAACTTGCCAACATAATAAACGAAGGTGCATTAAGAGCAGTTAAAATGGGTAGACATCAAGTTTTACAAGAAGACTTAGAAGAAAGTGTAGAAGTTGTAATAGCTGGTTATCAAAGAAAAGGTGCAGTTATATCTCAAAGAGAAAAATCAATAATTGCTTACCATGAAGTTGGACATGCGCTTGTTGCAGCAAAACAAACAGAATCTGCACCAGTACACAAGATAACAATAATACCTCGTACTTCTGGGGCACTTGGATATACAATGCAAGTTGATGAAGGTGAAAAAGTCCTAATGACAAAACAAGAAGCATTTAATAAAATTGCTACTTTTACAGGAGGACGTGCAGCAGAAGAGTTAATATTCGGCTCATTCACAACAGGTGCATCAAACGATATAGAACAAGCAACAAAAATGGCTAGAGCAATGGTAACAAGATATGGTATGAGTGAAGACTTTGATATGATGGCACTTGAAACAGTGACAAATCAATATCTAGGAGGAGACGCATCGCTTACTTGTTCACCAGAAACTTCAACTAAAATAGACCAAGAAGTTTTAAGTATAATAAAATCAGCTCACAAAAAAGCTATGAATATACTTAAAGAAAATGAAGAAAAACTACACGAAATATCTAAATACTTACTTGAAAGAGAAACAATAACAGGTGAGGAATTTATGGAAATCTTAAATGGAGAAAAGCCTTCTGATAAAATAGAAGAAAACACAGACTCAGATAATACTTCAGATCAAGATGAAGTTGTACTTGAAGGAAGTGAGTTTCAAACAGTTGACGAAGGGTTAACTCTTGAAAAGAAGATTGATGTAAAAATAGATAAAAAATTAGATTTAGATAAAGATAATAAATAAGATTTATGAATAAATAAAAAACTGGATTTTTATAATCCAGTTTTTTTATTATTATACTAAATAGAATTTATAATTGTGCTATAAGATTCTAAGACATCTCGATAGCCAACTTTTAATATATGTATAAACTCAGTACTGCTAAATGTTTTTTCAACACCAATATAATTTACACAGCCATATATCTTATCGTCTTCATCTAGGTAATATCTCACCAATAAACTACTTTCATTTAAACTATTTAAAATATTTAAAACAAGATTTTTTTTTGAGGGATTATTGAGTTTTGCTATATAGTAGTACACTAGGCTGTAGGCTCGGTTTGGAAGTAATATTACAGATATTACACAGACTGCACCAGAATCATCAATTTGTTGTGCAGATTGTAGACATAGGGCATCATTATCATCTTGTAAAATATCAAATGATTCTAAAATATCGGCATCCCTCATTGCACCCATAACTTTCAATTTTTTAGTATCAAAGTCCATTTTTATTCCCCCTAAATTAAATTTTTGATTTTATTATATGCATCAATAATTTCGCTAAAGCCTATCTCCATCAAATTTATAAATTCAGAACTATTAAAATTTGTATCAATTCCAATATAATTTATTGACCCAACTATATGATTTTGTTCATCAATATAATATTTCATAAGAATGCTATCGTTATTTAGTTTATTTAGAAATTCTATTATAGTAGATTGTTTGCTAAAGTCTGCGAGTTTAGCGAAAACGTAGTAGATTAAACTGTAGGCACTATCACTAGACATGATAATAGAGATTATGCAGTGAGCTTGTGTTTCGTCAATTTTTTGATAAGTTCTTAAAAGTAGTGCTTGGTGATCATCTTCAAGTATATCAAAAGACTCTAGAAGGTCGGCATCTCGTAGTGAATCCATAACTTCAAATTTTCTTTTTTCAAAATCCAATATATCACACACCTTTGTATATAAAAATATTATCAACATAGAGTTTTTAATATGTTACTTAATTCTACGTTGTTTTAGAAACCTCCTTTATATAATATGAAAAAACGCATCTCGAAATGATACTATTTCAAGATACGTTGTTAGTTTGCATAATATATTAAATTAAAAGTTAAGATTTTTATCTTCCTGGAATTTCGATATATTCTACAGGTTCATCATCTGGGATAGGAATCCATTCCTCAGCCATATCACATTCATCAGCAATTTGACCAATCGGCATTTTTACGTATTTTGCTTTTGCAGTAACTGCAATCTCCCCATTAGGAAGGATTATTTCGCCTTCACCTTCAAATAATTTTCTTGTATCTCTAGTTACTCTAGCAACTGTTATTATGTCGCAGTCGATTGGGACTGGCTTTTTATATCTTAGTTCTAAACTTCCTGTAACACCCCAAACTGTTTCGTCACTAACGCTTATGGCACGACCGATAGTTTCATCTAAAATTGCTGCAGATATTCCACCATGAACTCTTCCAGGATAGCTTTGGTGAAATTCTTTAGAATTGAAAATAGATGCCAATTCACCATTTTCTAATTGATAGAAACGAGCCTTTAGACCTAAATCATTTTTCACACCACAAACAAGACAACTTTTAGAGCTGTTTTGTTTTTTTAATACTTTATATTTCATGTTTATCTCCCTTTCTTTTTACAAAATTAACCATACTTATAATTATAACCTAATGCAGTTAAATTTATTAATAGAAGTCTCTATTTAGTGAGCTAGTTTTATTTTAAGATAGTTAAAACTGTAGCTAAAAAGTTTGAATTTGATGTGAATTAATATAATAAGTACGCTATAAGAATTGCTATATGCTTTCCAAAAGATGAGGATGAGCTTAGAAAAGGATTGAGTATCATAAAAGATTTATATAAAGAACTAGAAAATAATTAATAAAAAATGTATATATAAGAATACTTTAAAATAAAATGGATATAATTATAAACATTACGAAAAGATTATCTATAATATTTATAAAAATAAAAATTGGATTATAATTTACAAATTATAAAATATTAGAAAAAAATCAATATAAATGTTTAATTAAATCTGTGTGATTATATATATTTTGATGATATATACAAAAAATATATATAAAATATAAAAAAATTTATATGTATCAAATACTCAAAAATATTGACAAATTAAGGAAATAATCATACTATAATTATTAAACAAAGTAATTATTATTTTGATAATAAAAAATTAAACTATTTAAGAAAGGAGGCTTATTATGAGTAAAAAATTATTTATACCAGGACCTATAGACGTTAGTGAAGATGTATTAGAACAAATGGCTACACCAGTTATAAGTCATAGAAGCAAAGAAGCATCAGAACTTCAAAAAAGTATAACAGAAAAAGCTAAAAAATTATTTTACACTGATAATGAAATATTATTATCAACATCCTCCGGAACTGGCTTAATGGAAGGATCCATTCGATGTTGCACATCAAAAAGAGCAGCAGTATTCTCCTGTGGTTCATTCGGAGATAGATGGCACAAAATGGGTATAGCTAATGGTGTTCCAACAGATTTATTTAAAGTTGAATTAGGGCAGGCAATAGAACCAGAAATGGTCGATAAGGTACTTGCAACTGGCAAATACGATTTAATAACTGTAACTCATAATGAGACTTCTACAGGCATAAGAAATCCAATTGAAGATATTGGTCAAATCCTAAAAAATTATGACGACATAGTCTACTGTGTAGATACAGTTAGTTCAGCGGGAGGAATAAAAATCCCCGTCGATGAAATTGGAATAGATATTTGCATAACATCAGTTCAAAAAGCAATTGGCTTACCACCTGGTATGTCACTTTGCACATTTTCTGAAAAAGCTAAAAAAAGAGCAGAAAAAGTACCAAACCGAGGAGTATATTTTGATTTACTATCTATGTATGAGTATATCAAAAAGAAAAATTATCAATACCCTTCAACTCCATCCCTTTCACACATGTTCGCTTTAAATTATCAATTAGAAAAAATCTTAAAAGAAGGCCTAGAAAACAGATTTAAAAGACATGAAGACATGGCTAAAATCGTTAGAAATTGGGCTGAGGAACACTTCGAAATATTTACAGATAAAAATCATTTATCAAATACTTTAACAGTAGTAAAAAATACCCAAAATATAGATGTATCTAAATTAAATGAAGAATTACAAAAACGCGGATATTTAATTGCAAATGGATACGGTGACCTAAAAGACAAGACATTTAGAATTTCACACATGGGAGATTATACTCAAGAAGATATAAGAGATTTATTGAAAAATATTGATGAGATATTAGGATTTTGCCCCGAAGTAGTAAGTTTTTAGAAAATAAGAAACCATAACTTACCAGGGTGTTAATGATAAAGTGGAAAAGGATTTTGGAGGTATAGAAAATGTGTAGAATATTAGTAGCTGATGGAATGAATAAAGAGCAAATAGAAAACTTAAAGGAATTAGGATTTGATGTAATAGATGAATATTATGATGGTGAAGAACTTGGATTAATGTGTCAAGATGTTGATGCTTTAGTTATTCGTTCAAAAAATAAAATCACTAAAGAAATAATAGATAAAGCCTTAGAAGGAAACGCAAGACTTAAATTAATAATCAGAAGTGGTGTAGGTCTTGACAATATAGATGTCAAATATGCAACTCAAAAGGGAATAAAAGTTATGAATACACCATGTGCAAGCACTAGATCAGTAGCAGAACTTACAATTGGTCAAATCATAACAATAGCTAGATTTGTAAATATAGCTAATGTAACTATGAGAGACGGTGAGTGGAATAAAAAACAATATATAGGAACAGAAATCTTTGGTAAAACATTAGGAATAATAGGTTTAGGTAGAATAGGTAAAGAAGTTGCAAGATTAGCAACAGCATTAGGTATGAAAGTAATATACTACGATATATTAGGAAAGATGGAAGGATGTCAAAAATACAAATTCTGTAGCTTTGAAGAAGTATTAAAAAACGCAGACTTCTTGACAATACACATACCTTATGACCCAGAAAAAGGTTACTTAATAACTAAAAAAGAATTCGATTTAATGAAAAAAGGCGTATACTTTATAAATAATGCTAGGGGTGCTCTAGTATGTGAACGCGACTTAATAGATGCATTAGACGAAGGTAAAATAGAAGCTGTAGCTATGGATGTTTATGAAAATGAACCAAATATAAACCTAGAATTAGTTAATCACCCAATGGTATCTCCAACTCCTCATATAGGAGCATCAACAGTTGAAGCTCAAGATAGAATAAGCAAAGAAATAGTAGAATTATTAGTTGAATATTTTCAAGATGATGAAAAGATAGCATTATAGATTTCAGGGGGAAAGATAAATGGCAATAGTAAAACCTTTTAGGGCAATTAGACCAGCAAATAATTATGTTGATATGGTGGCAGAATTACCATATGACGTTATGAATAGAGAAGAAGCTAAAGAAATGGGAAAGAAAAATAAATATTCTTTTATCCATATAGATAGAGCTGAAATAGACTTAGATGATGAAATTGATGAACATGATGAAAAAGTTTATCTTAAAGCTAGAGAAAATCTAAATAAATTTAGAGAAAAAAACATACTAATTAAAGAAAAGCAAGAATGTATATATATCTATAGAGAGATTATGGATGGCAGAGCACAAACAGGAATTGTTGCATGTGTGTCTGTTGATGACTACATCAATGGAATTATTAAAATTCACGAGTATACAAAACCTGACAAAGAATTAGACAGAACAAACCATATAAAATACTGCAATGCAAATACTGGTACAATTCTTCTTACTTATAAAAACAGAAAAAAAGTAGACGAAATCATAAACTTCTACATTAAAAATGAAATTCCAATATACGATTTTATTAGTGATGACGAAGTACGTCATACAGTTTGGAAAATTTATAGAGAAAATGATTTAAAAGATATAGTTAATGAATTTGATAAAGTACCTTATTTATATATAGCTGATGGCCACCATAGAGCTGCAGCTGCAGTAAATATCGCCAAAGAAAAGAGAGAGCAAAATCAAAATTATACAGGTGATGAAGAGTTTAATTACTATATCGCTATGATAGCTCCCCAAGATAATTTAGAAGTTTTAGACTATAATAGAGTAGTAAAAGACTTAAATGGAAATACAAAACAAGAATTTATAGATAAAATAGCACAAAAATTTAATATCGAAAAAATACCAGATAAAAAACAATATAAAGCGAATAAAAAAGGCGATGTAGGTATGTTTTTAGATGGAGATTGGTACAAAATTGAATTTGGAGATAAATATACAAAGGTAGATGATGAAGTTAAATCTTTAGATATATCAATCTTACAAGATAATATCTTAGACGAAATTTTAGGAATAAAAGATCCTAGAAGAGATAAGAGAATAGATTTTGTGGGAGGAATTAGAGGTATTGATGAACTCGAAAAAAGAGCAAATAGCGATATGGAAGTAGCATTTGCAATGTATCCAACTGGACTTGATGAGCTTATAGCAGTTGCAGATGCAAATAAAATAATGCCTGCAAAATCAACTTGGTTTGAACCAAAAGTAAGATGTGGACTATTTTTACACGAATTAGATTAGGAATTATATAATTAATATAAAAAAGGATTTAAAGCTAAATTGGCGATAAATCCTTTTTTATATTTCAGAATATGATATATTAAAATTATTAGACAATTAAGATTTTAGAGGAGAGATACAATGAAAAATAGAGATGATATATTAAAAGATATAACATTTAGAATGGCAGATGTATCGGATGCAGAAGAATTATTAAGTATTTATAGACCTTATGTTACTGATACAGCGATTACTTTTGAATATGAGGTGCCTTCTGTTGAAGAGTTTAAAAATAGAATAAAAGAAACTTTAGAAGGATATCCATATATAGTTTGTGAATATAAAGATAAAATAGTTGGATATGCATATGCACATAGATATGGTGAAAGGGCTGCTTATCAATGGGATGTTGAGTTATCAATATACCTAGATATGAATTATAAAAGCTTAGGAGTAGGAAAATTACTATATAATAAACTTATAGAGATTGTAAAATTACAAAACGTAAGAAATATATACGCTTGTATTACTTCAGCTAATGAGAAAAGTTTAAAATTCCATGAAAAATTAGGATTTGAATTTATAGGTATATTCAAAAATACAGGATATAAATTTGATAGTTGGTATGGAGTAAACTGGATGGGAATTGCAGTTGGTGATATAAATGAAAAGCCAGAGCCAGTAAAAATGATAAATGAAGTAGATTCAAAATTAATAAAAAACATATTAACTGGTAAATAAGTTGATATTTAATGGATTATATCCATAAATGGACAACTTTCAATCAACTTTAAGTGTAGAAAAATACATATTAAAATAATGTATTTAAGATAAATTTATTATAGAAATTGGGGTAAATTAAAGTTATTTTTATTAGGGGGGGTTATTTTGAAGATAGCAATATTAGCATGTAAAACTTTAAAACATGAGATTGAAAAAGCATGTAAGGATAATAATATCGACTATCCTATATATTGGGTAGAGTCAGGGCTACATAATTATCCTGAAAAATTACATAAAACAGTCCAAGAAGAATTGGATAAGTTACAAGATTTTGACAGGGTTATTATGACATTTGGATTATGTGGAAATGCACTATTGGGGATTAAAAGCAACAACCTTGAATTAATAATGCCAAAGGTAGATGATTGCATAAGTTTGATGCTTGGATCTGTGGATGAAAGACGAAAATATGGTGGAAAAAATGGTATGTACTTTTTGACTAAGGGTTGGATTGAAGGTGAGAGAAACCTTTGGGTAGAGTATCAATATACTATTGAGAAATATGGAGAAGAAACAGGCAAAGAGGTATTTGATATGATGCTAAATCACTATAAAACACTGGGGATAATCGATACAAAATGTTATGATTTAAGCGAAATAATGCCACTTTGTAGAGAAATCTCAGAGACATTAAATCTAAAATTAAAAATACTAGAATATCCGATTGATTATATAGAAAAGTTACTTACTGGGCCTTGGGATGAAAAGAAATTTGTCGTTATCAAACCACATAACGAAGTAAAGGACTTCACATTGGAATTATAAGATATAAAATAGAAAATCACCTAAAAATATTTATTGAAAAATAAGTAGTTTTAGGTGATTTTTTTGTGCAGAAATATGTAAAAGAACTAGATAAAATGTAAAAATTATATAATTAAAATTTAGGAAAGATAATTGACATTTATAATAAAAAAGATTAGAATTGTTAGAGTGCTAACATTAGTTGGCTAACAAAAGAGAGGTGTGATTTCTTGGTGGATAGAATTGAGGTAATTGGTGTTTTACACAAAGTAGATAACCAAATAAAAAGAAAAATAGATCAAGTCGCACTAAAGCATGATTTAACAGGAATACAGGCATTTTTTCTAAAATGTATACATGATAAAAGTAGTGAGGGAGATTTATTCCAAAGAGATTTAGAAAAGATGTTTGATATTAGAAGGTCTTCTGTTTCGACTATGATTAGTTGTGTAGAGAAGAAGGGGTACATAAAAAGAGTAAGTATTCCTACTGATAAGAGAGTTAACAAAATAATTCTTACAGAAGAAGGTATGAAAAAGCATGAAGAAGTAGACGCTGATCTAAAGAAATACAAACAAGAATTATTAAAAGATTTTTCAGATGAAGAGATAAAACTTTTATACAACATTCTTGAAAGAATTTCAGACAGTACAAAAAAAGAATAAAATAGGAGGGAATATTATGGAACAAACAGCGGTTAGACAAGAGCAACCAGTTCAAAGAGAGAATAAAATGGGTACTATGCCAGTAGACAAATTATTATTATCTATGGCGTTACCTATGGTAGTATCAATGCTTGTTCAAGCATTATACAATATAGTTGATAGTGTTTTCGTTGCACAACTTAGCGAAAATGCGTTAACAGCAGTATCAATGGCATTCCCAGTACAAAACCTTATGATAGGTTTAGCAACAGGTATAGGGGTTGGGATGAATGCATTCGTTTCAAAAAACTTAGGACAACATAACCAAGAAGGCGTTAATAAATCAGCTCTTCACGGTATTTTCTTAGAATTTATAAATTATTTAATATTCTTATGTATAGGGTTATTTGCAGTACAAAAATTTATGCAAACTCAAACAAATATAAGTGATATAGTTGAGTCAGGAACAACTTACTTAAGAATAGTATGTATATGTTCATTTGGTATATTTACTCAAGTTGCATTTGAAAGATTATTACAATCAACTGGTAAAACACTTTTATCAATGACAACACAATTAACTGGGGCAATAATAAATATTATATTAGACCCAATTTTAATATTTGGTTTATTCGGTATGCCTAAATTAGGTATAGCAGGTGCTGCTATAGCAACAGTTATAGGTCAAATAGTTGCAGGTACATTTGCAGTAATACTTAACCTTAAGAAAAATAAAGAAATACATTTACATTTAAAAGGATTCAGACTAGAAAAAGAATATTTAGGAAGAATATTATATGTAGGTATTCCTTCAGTATTAATGGTAGCAATAGGTTCTGTTATGAGTTATGGAATGAACTTAATCCTTATGACATTCTCATCAACAGCAGTTGCAGTATTCGGAGCTTATTATAAATTACAAAGTTTCGTATTCATGCCAATATTCGGTCTAAACAACGGTATGGTTCCAATAGTATCGTTCAACTTAGGAGCTAGAAACAAAGAAAGATTAGTAAAAACTATTAAATTAAGTATTTGTTATGCTGTAGGTATAATGTTAATAGGACTTGTTATAATACAAGCAATACCTGGGCCATTATTAAAGATGTTTAACGCATCTGAACAAATGTTATCTATAGGTATACCAGCACTTAGAATAATAAGTGTCAGCTTTGTATTTGCAGGGTTCTCTATAATAGCATCTTCAACATTCCAAGCATTAGGAAATGGTATATTAAGTATGTTAGTTTCATTCGTAAGACAATTAATGTTCTTATTACCAGTTGCATTCTTACTATCAAAATTAGGAAATGTAGATTTAGTATGGTTAGCATTCCCAATAGCAGAGATAGCTGCAGTTACAGTAAGTGCTATATTCTTAAAATATTTATACAATAAAGTTATAAAAGATTTATAAAATAAATTTAGATTATTTATATAAAAAGCCTGGCAGATTATCTGTCGGGCTTTTTTAAAATTTTAAGCAACGGAATCTCTGATTCGTTGGCGCCATGAACGAAGCGAATTTTAAGCAACGGACGAAGTCGTTGGCGCCATGAGCGAAGCGAATTTTATTATTTACAGCAAAATAACAAATGGGTTAAATTGTATAAATGGGGGACAATTTATGAATATATAAGGTCTTGACGTAAAAAAATATAGGTGTTAAAATTTATTCGTTGTCGAACGAATGGGGGTTAAGATATGGAATTAGGTTGTATATTTAGTTATATAAACAAATTAGGAACTATATCTAATAAATTTATTACAAAGAGAATAAAAGAAGAAGGACTTCCAATATTACAAAACCACGCATTGCTATTTTTTATACTTCCAGAGGACAAAAGTCCTTTGTTATTTAGTGAAATAGTCGATAGAGGAAAGATATCAAAATCTTCTTTATCAGACATTATAAATAAATACGAAAATTTAGGCTTAGTAAACAAAAGTATTTCTAATGAAGACAAAAGAAATCTATATATCAACTTAACTGACGATGGAATTAATGTAAAATCTAAGCTAGAAGATATAAAATACGAAGCTTTGGCTATAATGTTGGATGGATTTGATGAAAATCAAAAAGAGGCCTTTAAAGAATGTGTGAGCAAGGCTTTGATAAATATGAAAAAAGTGCTGTAAGGCATTTTTTTTAATAAACTATTCGTTCGCGTACGGACAATATTAAATAAACTATAGGAGAGCAAAATGAGAAGTACATTAGACGTAATCAAAGAGAGAAGATCTATAAGAAAATTTAAACCAGAACAAATCAAAGAAGAAGAATTACAAGCTATAATAGAAGCTGGTTTATATGCACCAAGTGCTATAAATAAACAAAGCTGGAACTTCACAGTTATACAAAATAAAGAAATATTAGATGAATTAAATGTAGCAACTAAAAACGTAGCTAAAAATTTAGAAAATGAAATGTTAAGAAAAATGGGTAGCAACGAAAAATACAACTGTTTCTATCATGCTCCAACAGTTATCTTAGTTTCAGGAAAAGACGACGAAAGATCAAAAGTAATAGACTGTTCAGCAGCTACTCAAAATATGTTACTTGCTGCTGAAGCATTAAATATAGGTTCTTGTTGGGTTGAACTTGTTAGTTTAGCATTCGTTGGACCACAAGCTCAAGAACTTAGAGAAAAATTAAACTTACCAGAAGGATACACTCCATTATATTCTGTATTACTTGGATATAAAGATATGGAAGGTAAGGCAGCACCAAGAAAAGAAAACACAGTACAATATATTAGATAATTTAATTTATAAATAATTAAAAGGCTATATAAAATAATTTAAAAGACGATATAAAAATAATAAAAAATGATGTAGAGAAAATATAAACTCCTTTATGGCAAACTTGATGCTGTGAAGGAGTATTTTTTAGCTTGTATTTTGACTTATATAGCATGTATGAAAGTCAAAAAAGTGGAAAATAATACAATGATAGGACTGTATTATTTATGGATAAAACTATATATAAATGATATAATTATAAGTCAGTCAAAAGAAATAAGTAAGAAACTTTAGGGTATCATAATATAGATTGATTTATTTTGATATATAAAAATTAGTTTTTTTACGTTATGTAAAATAGATGATTATAAATTTTAATATTTAATTTAGAAAGTGGTGAGATAGTGAACAATAAATTTTTACCCATAAGCAGGGCAGATATGGAAGAGCGCGGATGGGACGAATTAGACTTTATAGTTGTAACTGCAGATGCTTATGTAGACCATCACAGTTTTGGTACTGCGATAATCTCTAGAGTATTAGAAAAAGAAGGTTACAAGGTTGGGATAATAGCACAACCAAATTGGAAAACTACAGACGATTTTATGAGATTAGGAAAGCCAAGACTTGGATTCTTAGTTAATGCTGGGAATATGGACTCTATGGTAAATCACTACTCTGTTAGTAAGAGAGCGAG